>OGOD01000007.1_pt1 | contig 258516 bp, 258 predicted proteins | sample 1573631 | NCBI WGS metagenome assembly OGOD01 (sample SAMEA2581895, study PRJEB24529) | metagenome | biome: Human gut stool | place: China | collected 2011
TATAACAGAAAGAAAGACCTTGAGTTCATTATAAACTCTTGGTCTTTCTTTTTTTTCGGGACTATTCTTTTTTCACAGCCCCTTTTTAAATTTCTATTAAGCAACTGCTTTCTTAGCTACTTCTGCAAGTGCTGCAAATCCGGCTGCATCGTTAACTGCCATCTCTGCTAACATTTTACGGTTGATATCGATACCGGATACTTTTAATCCGTGCATCATCTGGCTGTAAGAGATTCCGTTCATTCTTGCTGCTGCGTTGATACGAGCGATCCATAACTGACGGAACTGTCTCTTTCTTTCTTTTCTACCAGCATAAGAACTTGTTAAGGCTCTCATAACTGACTGTTTTGCTACTCTATACTGTTTAGATCTAGCGCCTCTGTAACCTTTTGCTAATTTTAAAGTTCTATTATGTCTTTTTTTAGCGCCTAAACCGCCTTTTACTCTTGCCATTTTTTATTCCTCCTTACATGATTCCTATGCGTATGGTAAAATCTTCTTCATATTCTTAACGTTTGTTGCATCAACTATTGCTGGTTTTCTAAGATTTCTCTTATTCTTTGTTGTTTTCTTTGTTAAGATATGTCTCTTATAAGCTTTACTTCTTTTTAATTTTCCTGTTCCTGTAACTTTGAAACGTTTTGCAGCTGCTCTGCTTGTTTTCATTTTTGGCATGATAGATTCCTCCTTAAAATAATTATTTCTTTTCTGCCAACACCATGCTGATGCTTCTTCCTTCAACCTTTGGTGCTTTTTCCACTACTGCTGTGTCAGATAAGCTTTCTGCGAAATCGTCGAGAATGTGTTTGCTTGCATTCATATGAGCCATTTCACGTCCGCGGAATCTCAAAGTGATCTTCACTTTATCTCCCTTGGATAAAAACTTCTTTGCAGCGTTCATTTTGGTATTCAGATCATTTAAATCAATATTCGGTGACAAGCGAATCTCTTTCAGCTCAACCACTTTCTGTTTCTTTTTGGCTTCTTTTTCTTTTCTTGCCAGTTCATAACGATACTTACCGTAATCGATAATCTTGCAGACAGGTGGTTTTGCAGTTGGAGCGATTTTAACTAAGTCAAGTTCTGCTTCCTCAGCAAGCTTCATAGCTTCTCTCGCTGACATAATGCCAAGCTGTTCTCCGTTTTCTCCGATCAGACGAATTTCCTTGTCTCTGATCTGTTCATTAATCATTAACTCGCTAATGGTATTGCACCTCCAAAATAATTTTTCATGCTTCCACATAAAAAAAGTGGATAGGCAGACTATCCACAATCAATCAAATACGCATAAGCGACGTTTGAGGTATTAAACCATGAGACACTGTAAATTTGTGCTCCGGTGAGAGTGGATACTCTACTTTGTTTTCAACAACTCTGATACTATAACATACACACACTCATTTCGTCAAGTATATTTTTTTTATTTTATAAATTTAGCATCAGTATTTGCATTTTGCGTTGCCATTTAGTACACTCTTCTTAATATTATAATAAAATTTTTTAAAATACAAGAACCATGAAAGGTATTGACAAATAAACTATGGATCACAGAATTATCGACTTACACGTACATTCCACCGAATCAGACGGAACTCTCACACCCGAAGATCTGGTGGCTGAGGCAAAGAAAGCCGAGCTGGCGGCATTTGCACTGACAGACCATGACACCTGCCAGGGTGTGGGCAAAGCAATGCCCCTCGCAGCTTCTGCCGGAATTGAACTGATACCGGGCATCGAACTCTCCACAGATTATCACGGAAAAGAAGTCCATATCGTGGGGTTATATATTGATATCGAAAATGAGCAGCTTCTGAAAAAGACAGCCGAATACCGGAAATGCCGCAGTGAGCGCAATGCACTTATGGTGGAGGCACTCCGGAAGGAAGGGCTTTCCATTACGATGGAAGAACTGGTGGCTGAAAATCCGGACTGCGTTATTACACGCGCCAACATTGCACGTTTCCTGTATGAACATGGCCAGATCAAGAGTGTCCGCGAAGCCTTCGACCGTTATATCGGCGATCACTGCAAATGCTATGTCGGCAGGTTGAAAGTTGCATCCACCGATGCCGTGCGTCTCATCAAAGAAGCCGGTGGTACTGCCATTTTAGCTCACCCTCTGCTCTACGGTCTGAGTAACACCAATCTCCAGAAAATGATCGACGAGCTGAAACCGGCGGGACTTGACGGGTTAGAAGCAATCTACTCCACCTACACCACCGGAGAAGAACAGCAGATGAAACGTCTTGCAAGGGAAAACGGACTGCTTATCAGCGGTGGCTCTGATTTCCACGGCTCAAACAAACCGGATATCGCTCTTGGCAAAGGACGGGGACATCTGTATATTCCTTACTCTGTTTTAGAAACGATAAAAGCCGGCAGATAAAAAAGGAAGCTTACATATCAACGGTAAGCTTCTCTTTTTTTATAAAATAAACTTCTCGATCACTTCCGCGATCGCATCATGGTTGTTATCATTTTCCGTAACATAATCAGCGGTCTTTTTGATATCATCAATCCCATTCTTCATGGCGATGCCAATATGCGCGGATTGGATCATCGGAATGTCGTTCTGTTCATCTCCGATCGCAACCGTGCTGGTATGTGGAATATTTAACAATTTCACCAGATACTGTGCGCCGGTTCCTTTGTCCGTGTTGACTGGACAATACTCCAGATACTCTTTGCAGGAGAAAAAGGAGTTGCATTTTCCTTTCGCCCAGGCAGCATTTGCTTTCTGGAAACGTTTTAATTTTTCATCATCCTCCAGATGTATCAGAATGACTTTCTGAGGTTCCGAATCCAGACAATCCGAAATTCTTCTTGTGAGTTTGTAGGTCATATGAGAACGCTCAACATAATAATCCAGTTCTTTTGTGTGTCGTTTTGTCACAATGTCTACAGTATTGTAGGTCTGCGCATAGATGCCGGCTTTATGCGCCCGGTCAAAAATCTCCTGCGCAACCTCGATTGGAAGTGCACTTTTATAAAGCACACGGTCTGCTGCGCAGTCATAGACCACTGCCCCATTAAAGGCGATCATATAGCATCCCGGACTGGTCAGTCCAAGATCCTTTGCAACAATCCTGCCCGACTCTACCGGTCTTCCGGTTGCAAGAACAAAATAGTGTCCACGCTCTAACATTTTCTGTATTGCAGCCCGGTTCTTTTCAGAAATCGACTTATCATCACACAATAATGTATGATCCAGATCTGCAAATAAAATTTTATTATTCATAGCCATCCTCCCTCACACAATAACTGCTCTTACCGTACTGCTATTTATTCTACAGGTTCTGCCGGGATAAACACTCTTCCCTGATATCCATGAGATGGTTTCGAAACATTTTCCATTGCCTCCCTGCAGAAAACATCCTGAGATGACAACGCAATCTTTCCGCGTCTGTCTACCTTCTCGTAATTGCCGTCAGCATGCAGCACATGTGCCTTTAAAGTGTCTGCCAGTTCCACATCCAGAATATGTCTGACACGTTTTTTCAGTTCATCATCTAATACCGGGAATAAAATCTCCACTCGTCTGTCTAAGTTACGCGGCATCCAGTCGGCACTTCCCATGTAAAGTTCTTCTTCTCCATCATTGAAGAAATAGAAGATCCGGCTGTGCTCTAAGAAATTTCCAACGATCGAACGGACTTCAATATTCTCGCTCACCCCTGGGATCCCGACTTTTAAGCAGCAGATTCCACGGACGATCAGCTGGATCTTAACACCTGCTGCAGACGCTTCATAAAGGGATTCAATGATTCCCGGATCACAGAGCGAATTCATTTTTGCAATGATCTTTGCAGATTTTCCCTCTTTTGCATGCTTCGTCTCACGGCGGATCAGCTTTGTGAACTTCGTGCGAAGCCAGATCGGTGCAACCGCAAGTTCATTCCACGACAATGGTTCGGAGTAGCCGGACAACATATTGAATACGGCAGTTGCATCCTCTCCGATCGCACCGTCACAGGTAAAAATACCACAGTCTGTATATAACTTTGCTGTGGAGTCGTTGTAGTTACCGGTTCCAAGATGCACATAACGCCGGATACCATCTTCCTCCCTCCGGACAACCAGCGCTATTTTGCTGTGGGTTTTCAGTCCAACCAGACCATAGATAACATGGCAGCCAGCCTGCTCTAATTTTTTTGCCCAGACAATGTTATTTTCCTCATCAAACCGGGCCTTTAACTCCACTAAAACAGAAACCTGCTTGCCGTTTTCAGCCGCCTGTGCCAATGAAGCAATAATTGGTGAATTGCCGCTGACACGGTAAAGCGTCTGTTTGATGGCAAGTACATCCGGATCCACAGATGCCTGACGTATAAAATCAACCACCGGATCAAACGTCTGGTATGGATGATGCAAAAGGATATCTCCTTTTCGGATCTCATCAAAAATATTTTCCCCCGGTATGATCTCCGGCACGCGCTGTGGCGTGTAAGGCTCATTCCGCAGATCGTCACAGCCTTCTAATCCATACATTTTCATCAGAAATGTGAAATCAATTGGTCCGTTGATCTGGAAAATATCCTGTTCTGCCACTTTTAATTCATCTTTTAAGAAGTTTAACAGCTTTTTGTCAATGCCGTCCTCCACTTCCAGACGGATCACCTCTCCCCACTGACGCATTTTTAACTGTTTCTGAATCTCTTTTAACAGGTCAGCCGCCTCATCTTCATCGATCGACAGGTCGGCATTCCGCATGACACGGTAAGGATATGCACAGAGTACATCATAGTTTAAAAACAATTTATCAATATTCCGCTCAATGACCTGCTCTAATAAAATGAAGGTCTTTTCATTTCCATCTTCCGAAGGGATATGTACCAGTCGTGGCAATACGCTTGGAACCTGGACGGTTGCAAATTCAATTTCCTCTTTTTCTGCTTTTCCTTTTTTCTTGGAAAGAAGTGCTGCAATGTTCAATGTCTTGTTCCGGATCAGCGGAAATGGTCTTGAGGCATCCACCGCCATCGGGGTGAGTACCGGATATACATTGTCTTCAAAATAGCGGTCCACAAATGCAGCCTGCGCCTCACTCAGATCTTCGAATGCATCCATCACAACGATCCCATGCTGGTGCATAAGCGGCACAAGAGAACGGTTATAGGTATTGTACTGAAGCGTGACAAGCTCTCTCGTGCGCTCATTGATCTTCTCTAACTGTTCGGATGCCGTCATTCCGGCAATATCTTTTTTCTTATAATTGGCGTGTACCATATCCTTCAGGGAAGCGACACGCACCATGAAAAATTCGTCCAGATTTGACGAAGTGATACTGACAAACTTTAATCGTTCCAGAAGCGGGATGGATTTATCTCTCGCCTCGTTTAATACGCGGTGATTAAATTTCAGCCAGCTTAATTCCCTGTTTTCATAATATTCCGGTTTTTTAAAATCCTGTTCTTTCTCCATAAGATAAACCTAGCCTTTCCATTGGTTGACTGTCAGCCGTAGACTCTCTTCTCTTTGATCACCGGCTTTATGCTGAATATATTTTCAAAATATGACGTTTTGGCATCAAACAGTGCTTTTTCCAAAGCAATATCATCCATTGTCTCAATTGTGATCACAAGCTCTCTACCCTTGACCGCCGCCTTCACATTCTTAAACTTCTGCTTGTGGCTCCGGTCCATTGCATTGGATACACGAAGGATTGCAGAAAGTTTTGCAACGGACAGATAACTGTCATGATCCAGTTTATCTGCGAGATCTTCATAGTCAGGAAGCGTCCATGTATTATATAATACCGTGTTTGCAATAATCTCACGCTCTTTGTGTGTCAGTCCGATGATCTCGGAAGCCATAATAATGTCATAGGAGCAGGACGGTCCGTTGGCAAAACTGATATATTTTCCGCAGTCATGTAAAATGGCAGCCACCTGTAAAAGCAGCCGTTCTCTTCTGCCAAGTCCATGTACTTTTTTCATCGTATCAAAAATAAGGGTTGCCATCTGCGTCAGTGCATCAATATGTGGGGTGTAACTCATGTAACGCTCGGAAAGATTTCTTGCGGCAGATAAGACATCCGCCTCGAAATCATGTTCTACCCGGATCATATTATTCTTCTGTGCATAGTGGAATGCGATACCATCGCTGACATTTGTTCCCGGTGCCCAGAGACTCTCTGCGCCGATGCTCTCCGCCATGCATTTAAAGATCATCATATATGGAATGACAAGCGCATCACTCTCATTCGAAAGGTTCAATTCCTCTGAGATTTCCTCTAATGTCTTCTCATCCAGCTTTCTGATGTACTTTAAGAACTTTGCTACCTCTATGGTATTATCTTCCTTGTTTTTTTCTACTTTTCTGCTGATCTCTGATATATAATCACCGATGATGATCAGGTATTTGATCTTCGTCTCCTGAAGATACATAGCTTTAAAAACTTCAAGTTCCTTGTCAACAAGTTCTTCTACCTGAAGTTCATACTGTGCCAGATTATTACTTTTTCTTGCAAGCTGCTCCCGCATACGCATGGTGCCGAGTGCCAGATGCTGTGTTGTGACTACTTTTCCCTTTGAGAATACCGTGATCTGCATACCGCCGCCTCCGGCATCCACAACTGCTGCACCTTTCTGGATCATACGCTCAAAATCTTCCCGCATGGCAACCGATTTATAACTGATAAAGCGATGCTCAGAGTTACTTAAAACTTTTACGAGAAGTCCTGTCCGGATGCGGATCTGGTCTAAGATAAAAAGTTCATTTTCAGCGTTTCTCAAGGCTGCGGCAGCATACGCTTCGTAACTGTCCACCCGGTAGCCGTCCATGATCTTTTTGTACTCGGCAAGCGTATCACACAGCGCCTCCACAAGTTCATATCCGATACTTCCCTTGGAATATGCATCTCTTCCGAGCTCAATCCTGCTCCGGATATAATCAATGTCACGTATTTTCTTCTTTCCTGAAATCTCAAATATTTTAATACTTACTTCATAAGAACCGATATAAATTGCTGCGAATGTATGGATCACCAGATGTCTGCCTCCTCATTTCTTTTGTATATCTCTATTATACCAATTTTTTATTCTTTTCCAAGTAAATAGTTGATAAATTGCTGCGCTGTCCTGCCGGATAATCCGCCGTGGGAAAGCTCCCATTTATTGGCCTCAGCAAGCAAAGTGTCCTCATCCATGGAAACCTGATATTTTTCTGCAAGTACTTTGACAATATTCTGGAATTCCTTCTTATTCGGTGCGCCAAAGTAGATGGAAACACCAAATCTTGCATACAGGGATAATTTTTCCTGTACAGTATCGGAAGTATGCATATCCTCACGCACTTCCTCTTTATCCGAAAATGTTTCACGGATCAGGTGGCGTCTGTTGGAGGTTGCATAGATCAGTACGTTGTCCGGTTTTTTCTCAAGACCGCCCTCGATCACTGCCTTCAGATATTTATATTCGATCTCAAACTCTTCAAAAGAGAGATCGTCCATGTAAATAATGAACTTGTAATTGCGGTTTTTGATCTGTGCGATGACATCATTCAGATCACAGAACTGGTGCTTGTACACTTCGATCAGACGTAAGCCTCTGTCATAGTACTGGTTTGCAATGGCTTTGATACTGGTGGATTTTCCGGTTCCGGCATCCCCATATAACAGGCAGTTATTTGCCTGCTTTCCGTTGACAAATGCTTCCGTATTGTCGATGAGTTTCTGTTTTGCAAGCTCATAGCCGACCAGATCGTCTAATTTCACATGGGCAATATTTGTGATCGGCACGATCTCCACCTCTTCCTTTTCCCTGTGCTGAATGCGGAATGCCTTGTGAAGTCCGAGTTTACCAACGCCAAAATCTTTATAAAATGCCGTCACTGCATCTTTAAATCCGGACACATCTGTGGAAGCTTCCAGCTTTAACTTCAACTCATTGATGCGCTCCTTGATCCTCTTATTAAAAATCTTTCCGCTCCCTGTCATGCTCTGATAATCAGTGATGGCATCCATACAGTCCATCTCAAAATAAGAGGCAAGTTTTCCAAAATCAAAATCAAACAGCGATTTGATGATCTCAAAGTCATGCAATACGATCTGATTGACAGAGCCCTCCACTTTTCCGCGGATCTCACAAGTTTTGCTGTAAGCATTCTCATTATTTACAAGAAGAAATGCCAGAAAACTGTGCCACAGATTCCCCTCAAAGCCATGACTCACTGCCAGTTCCATTAACTGGTTCAAACTCTCATACAATAGAGACTCCACATCCTCTTTATTATAATATTCATTTTCATAATTCTCCATGATCCAGGTCATGTTATAAAATAATTTTCCATTTTCAAAATCTTTATATAAAATCAGATTCTTTGGACTCTTCATCAGTTTATTCATTCCCTTCTGCACTCACATAATTGCCAAGTATTTTCAATCGGATGGTCTCCTCTGTCAGCCCCCGCAGCGCATTCTGTACGGCTGCATCATTGAGGTTTCCCTCAATGTCAACAAAGAAGCGGTACTCCCACGCTTTTCCCTGCACCGGTCTGGACTCGATCTTGTTCATGTTGATTCCGTTGTAGATAAAATGGGACAGCTTATGGTACAGCGAACCGCTCTCATGCGGAACTTCAAAAGAGATACTGATCTTATTGGCTCTCAATTCAAAAATCTTCTTGTTCGCCACAATGATAAACTTTGTGTAATTATTTTTATTGTTCTGGATCGCCTCGTCGAGCACTTTCAGACCATAAATATCCGCAGTCAGGGTGCTTGCGATCGCTGCCTTGTTCTTTTTCCCATCCTCTTTGATCTTCTGGGCGGACATCGCCGTATTTTTCAGACTGTGCTTTTCCCAGTCTCTGTGGCTCTCAAGGTATTTCGAGCACTGCATCAGCGCCTGTGGGTGGGAATAAATGTCGGTGATATCGTCCATGTCTGCTTCCGGCAGACCCAAAAGTGCATGGTCGATACGGATGATCTGCTCTCCCACGATATAATTATTGTATTCCACCATAAGATCATAGTTCTCGGAAACGATTCCGGCGGATGAATTCTCAATTGGGAATACAGCGTAATCGGCCTCCCCGTTTTGGATGGCTTCCATCGCATCCCGCCACGTATCCACATGATAACTGTCTGCATTCTCCCCGAAATACTCATTCAGCGCAAGCTGGGAATAGGCGCCTTCTGTTCCCTGAAATACGATTTTAGCATTTTTGTAATTCAGATGATCTACTTCTTTAAAATCGGGTTTTTCCGTCTGGCCATGTTCTGTCAGAAGCTGATACTGACGCTTCCGGCTCATGGACATGATCTGCTCGAACAGTTCACGGATACCATGTTTTAAAAATGGCGTAGTTCCTTTTCTGCTCAATGTTTCCAACTTGGAAACCTCACGCTGCTTGTCAAATACTTTCTTTCCTACAGCAATTTTATATTCAGCAACTTCCTCAGAAATTGCCATTCTGCGTTCATACAGATCTACGATCTGACTGTCGATCTGATCGATCTCATCTCTTAGTTCCAATAAATCTCTCATAATAAATCCAAGCCTTTCCATTTATTATTTATAATATATTACATTCACAGTTTGCTTGCAAGAGAACACTTGCGTCATGGTATACAGAAATGCTATACTTTTTATAGATAAAGATTATAAATCAAAGAGGTGATTTACTTATGAAAAAAATCTGGAAATGGCTGCTTTTTGTGTTGGTGATCCTTCTTGCTGCCGGGTGTGTTTTCCTCTACCGGTACATAAACCGCATTCGGTATAATGACGGTTATGTCAACGGCAACACTGCGGGAAATCTGTATAACGAAGGATATTTCTGTGAAAAAGATGGTATTGTCTACTTTGCCAACCCTGCCGACAACTACTGTCTGTACTCCATGAACCCGGACGGCACAAACATCAAAAAGTTAGAGGATCAGAGTGTCAGCTACATCAACGTGGATGACCACTACATTTATTACTGTAAACTTAAGGGAAAAAGCGCTGATTCATTTTCCTTCCTCCCGGTCAATACCAACAGCTTATGCCGGCTGGATATTGACGGAAAAGGAAAGCCTGAAATTTTAGATGATGATCCGTGTATGTATGCTTCCCTGGTTGGAAATTATCTGTACTATCTGCATTATGATACCACTGATGCAACCACGCTGTACAAAGTCAAAATTGATGGCAAGGAAAAAGAGCAGGTAGAAAAACAGTCCTACTTTACCGCAAGTACCGATGGACAATATATTTATTATAACGGACTGACAGACAATCATAATATCTATGAGATGGACACTTCCAATGACCACGCAAAAGTCATCTATGAGGGGAACTGCTGGATGCCGGTGAAAGACGGAAACAATCTTTATTTTATGGACTGTGAAAACGATTACCGCATTGCCAAAGTCGATCTGACAAATGGTGAAAAAACGCTGGTCACGGACTGCCGTGTCGACTGCTACAACGTTGCCGGAGATAAGATTTTCTTCCAGAAAAATGATAAGACAGATCCGGCCATCTGCTGTATCAATACAGACGGAAGCAATTATCAGGAATTAAAAAAGGGAAACTACACTGCCATTAATGTAACTTCCACATATGTCTATTTTAAAGATTTTACGACCAAAACCCCTTATTATACATCTGTTGCTGCCCCGGGCAATGTACAGATTTTCAATCCGTAAGCAGGCGTTGTTACAATGCAATTTTTTACAAAAAAAGAAACGTCAGGAAACTTCATTTTTTCCTGGCGTTTCTTTATCCTGCAAAACAAATATTTATGCAAAATCAAATAACGACAACTGATTGGACTCCGGCATATCGCCCAGCAGTCCAAGATCTGCCATAAGATCAATGGTAGATTTCGTCACCTTGGTTCTCTGGCGGAAATCATCTTTGGATAAGAATTTTCCGTCTTTTGCTGCCTCCGCAACCGCAATTGCAGCATTGTCACCCATACCTTCAATGGTATTTAACGCCGGCATAAGCTTTCCGTCGATGATCTGGAAACGGTCCGGCAGTGCACGGTAAATATCAATTGGCGTGAAATCAAAGCCTCTCGCATACATCTCCTGCACAATTCGCATATCACGGTAGACATCCTGCTCTTTTTTGGAAAGAGAATCTTTTCTTCTCGTGTAATCTTTATAAAAATATTCCAGACGCTCTTTTCCCTGACACATGATCTCATAGTTGAAACCTGTCGCACGAATGGAAAAATATGCTGCATAATAGGCGAGTGGATAAAAAACTTTACAGTATGCAATACGCCACGCCATCATAACGTAGGCAGCCGCATGTGCTTTCGGGAACATATACTTGATCTTTAAACACGAATCAATATACCATTCCGGTACATTATGTGCCCGCATCTCTTCCTTCCATTCTTCCTTTAATCCCTTACCTTTTCGAACAGACTCCATAATGGTAAAGGACTGCTCACTGTCAAGTCCCATACTGATCAGATAAATCATAATATCATCACGGGTACAGATTGCAGTAGAAATCGTTGCAATCCCCTGCTCAATTAAAGTCTGTGCATTTCCCAACCACACATCCGTACCATGCGAAAGTCCTGAAATTCGGATCAGATCCGAAAATTCGGTCGGTTTCGCATCAATAACCATCTGCATCGCAAAATCTGTTCCAAACTCCGGGATTCCTAAACATCCCAGGGGAATACCGTTGATGTCTTCCGGTTCTACTCCCAATGCAGAGGTATTCATAAACAGCGACATGACTGTCTGATCGTCCAAAGGGATCGTCTGTGGATCAAGTCCTGTCAAGTCCTGTAACATACGGATCATGGTCGGATCATCGTGTCCGAGAATGTCCAGTTTTAATAAGTTATGGTCGATGGAATGGTAATCAAAATGAGTCGTAACCGTTGCAGTCGTCATATCGTTTGCCGGATGCTGTACCGGAGTAAACGTATTAATCTCCTCGCCCACCGGAAGAACAACGATACCTCCCGGATGCTGTCCGGTCGTTCTCCGGACGCCGACACATCCCTGTACAATACGGTCAATCTCACAGTTTCTCTTGTGAATTCCACGCTCTTCATAATAATTTTTGATATATCCAAATGCAGTCTTATCCGCAAGTGTACCAATCGTTCCGGCACGGAATGTCTGTCCGTAACCGAAAATAACCTCACAGTAAGCATGGGCTTTACTCTGATACTCACCGGAAAAGTTTAAGTCGATATCCGGCTCTTTATTTCCCTTGAATCCAAGGAAGGTCTCAAATGGAATATCAAATCCATCTTTTACCAGCTTTTTGCCACACACCGGACAAATCTTATCCGGCATATCACATCCGCTTCTTCCGGAAAATGCCTTGACTTCCGGTGAATCAAAATCGCTGTATTTGCAATATTCGCAACGGTAATGCGCCTGCAATGGATTTACCTCCGTGATACCGGACATGGTCGCTGCAAAAGAGGAACCTACCGAACCACGGGAACCTACAAGGTAACCATCCTCGTTCGACTTCCATACAAGCTTCTGTGCGATAATATACATTACCGCATATCCATTGGAAATAATCGAATTTAATTCTCGGTCAAGCCGCTCCTTTACGATCGGAGGCAGTTCTTCACCATACATGCTGTGCGCCTTGTTATAGCAGATATCACGGAGCATCTGATCCGAATTCTCGATAAACGGCGGACACTTATCCGGTCTTACCGGTGCAATCTTCTCACACATATCCGCAATCTTGTTCGGGTTTGTAATGACAACTTCTTCTGCTTTGGTACTTCCAAGATATTCGAATTCCTTTAACATTTCCTCCGTTGTGCGGAGATATAACGGAGCCTGCTCATCAGCATCCTTAAATCCCTTTCCTGCCATAATAATACGGCGGTAGATTTCATCTTCCGGATCCAGAAAATGTACGTCACAGGTTGCCACGACAAGTTTGTTAAATTCCTCCCCCAGTCGGCAGATCCTGCGGTTAATATCCTGCAGCTCTTCCATCGTATTCACCGGCTCCTTGTCACTGCGCAACATGAACTCATTGTTTCCAAGCGGCTGTATCTCCAGATAATCATAGAACTTTACAAGTCTTATGATCTCTTCCTGCGGTCTTCCGCCCACAATCGCACGGTATAATTCTCCAGCTTCACAGGCAGAGCCTAAAAGAAGTCCCTCTCTGTATTTGACAAATTCACTTTTTGGCACACGTGGCCTCTTATTATAATACGTGAGGTGTGAAAGTGAAACCAGACGATACAGATTGATACGTCCGATGTCATTTGTCGCCAGAATGATTGCATGGTAGGTTGGCATTTTCATGACCGTTTCCGGTGAAGTGGAAACCATATGGTTCACATCATCGAGATTTTCCATACCGCGTTCTTTTAACATCTCAATAAATTTCACAAAAATTTCTGCCGTACAGGCAGCATCGTCAACCGCACGATGATGGTTTTCCAGTGAGACATTCAATGCCTTTGCAACGGTATCGAGTTTAAAACGATTCAGGTTCGGCAGCAGGATTCTGGCAAGAGCCACTGTATCTATGATCGTAAACTCTCTCTCTATCCCCTGATCCTTGCAGTTTTTCTTAATAAAACTCATATCAAATTCCGCATTGTGGGCAACCATGATCGCACCCTCGCAGAACTTCATAAATTCCGGCAGAATCTCCTCAATCTTCGGTGCATCAATGACCATATCATCCTTAATTGAGGTCAATTCCTCGATCCGGAATGGAATTGGCACTTCCGGGTTTACAAATGTCGAAAAGCGGTCTGTAATGACACCACCGACTACTTTCACTGCACCAATCTCAATAATCTTATTCTTATCGGGGCTGAAACCGGTCGTCTCCAAGTCGAACACCACAAAGGTTTCATCGAGGCTCTGTCCTTTCGAATCTGTGATAATATCCTTCAAGTCGTCCACCAGATACGCTTCCACACCGTAGATAACCTTAAAATCGTCATCCGGACTCAGTGCATGGTTTGCATCCGGGAATGCCTGTACATCGCCGTGGTCGGTGATCGCAATCGCCTTATGTCCCCATTTCATCGCACGTTTTACAATATCCTTGCACTCGGACACACCATCCATATCACTCATCTTTGTATGACAGTGCAATTCCACACGCTTCTCCGGACTGGTGTCCAAACGGGTGGTCGTAAAGTCTGCAATCTTCTTAATCCCAACGATCGAACCGATTGTTAATTCACTGTCAAACTTATCGATTGTCGTGACACCTTTGATTTTTAAGAATGCCCCTTTTTTCAGATTGCCAAGAAGCTCATCCCTGTCTTCATTTCTCGTAAATATTTTCAGGACAATGGAATCCGTAAAATCTGTGACCGACATGATAATGATTGTCTTTTCGTTACGGATCTCCCTCGTCTCAACCGTCATGACCTGACAGCGGATGGTAACTTCACCCATCTCACCCACGATTTTCTCCAATGGGATGGTTTCTCCATCCTCAATATCACGACCGTAAATCACATCCGGATTATCGGATTTTTTACCTCCGCCAAAGCCACCACCATCATAACGTTTTTTAAACTCTTTCCGTGGTCCGTCGTATGGTTTTTTTGCAGTATTTCCTGCACCATTTGCAGATTTTGCATCGTTTTTTGCAGGTTTTACGGCGTTTCCACCACCTGTAGAACCCCTGTCTCCAGATGTTGTAGTCTGACCGGAAGCTGCACTTTTTTCATTGGCATCTGAAGCAACTGCAACTGTCTCTCCGTCCTCATCCTTCAAATTGATATTTTTTAATATATTTTTGATTTCAAACTGAATCTGAAGATCACTGTTTTTCTTGTATTTGCTCTCCTTTGGCTCCTCAAAGTCAAGGTCGACGATCAGGTTCATGCCACAACGCTCACACACGATTTTCTCTAAAAATTCCACAATCTCATGAGAGCGTGTCTGTGCAATGATCGTATTTTCCAGCACAAGATGCAGATGACTGTCATCCGTAAATTCCATTTTGGAGGCACGGAGCAGATTGTATTCCATCAGACTGTAGGCTTTTAACTCCTCTAACATACTGTCCTTATACATATCCATCAGCGTGCGGGCGGTATACTGCTCGGAGAGCTGATACTTTTCGATAATACGGACATTCATCCGCTTCCCCTTAAATATCTGCTCCTCAATGGATCTTTCTAACTGCGTAATGTTATTTTTGTGTATGAGATGACTGCCCAGAAGATAGACACGGATATGATCTCTCTCATGATTCATCCCGACCTTGGTAACTTCCATCTCAGATAAAATTTTCTTCATATCCCCGGACACATCCAGTGTCGGAAAGACATCAAAAAATAGTTTTGCCATAATTATTCATTCCAATGTAACAGTTCATAGCGGAGTGCCTCTAAAAGCTCTGACTCCGGCACTTTTTTGAATACTTCGCCATGTTTGATAATAAGTCCTTCTCCGATTCCTCCGGCGATTCCGATATCTGCCTCTTTTGCTTCGCCCGGACCGTTAACAACGCATCCCATAACGGCAACTTTAATGTCAAGAGGAATGTCGGCAACCATATTTTCTACCTGATTGGCCAGTTGGATCAGATTGATCTGTGTTCGTCCGCAGGTAGGACAGGATACTACTTCTACACCACCCTGGCGGAGTCCAAGTGTTTTTAAAATTAATTTGGCAGATTTGATCTCCTCTAATGGATCACCTGTCAGGGAAACCCGGATCGTATCACCGATTCCCTGATGTAAGATCAATCCAAGTCCGATGGCTGACTTGATATTACCGCTGATGATCGTACCGGCTTCCGTGATCCCAACATGCAGCGGATGATCGGTCTGGCTTGCGATCAGTTCATGTGCCTTCACACACATCATAACATCCGAAGATTTGATACTGATGACAAGATTATCATATCCCATATCTTCAATCAGTTTTACTTTATCCAAAGCACTTTCTACCAGTCCCTCAGCCGTCACTCCATGGTATTTCTCCACCAGATCTTTTTCTAAGGAACCACTGTTTACCCCTACACGGATTGGAATGTTGCGCTCTTTTGCGACATCCACCACTGCCTTTACACGCTCCGCACTTCCGATATTTCCCGGATTGATACGGATCTTGTCTGCTCCATTCTCCATTGCTGCAATTGCAAGACGATAGTCAAAATGAATGTCTGCAACGACCGGAATCTGCACCTGTTTTTTAATCTCCTTTAATGCCTTCGCTGCATCCATCGTAGGAACTGCACAGCGGATGATATCGCATCCGGCAGCAGTAAGCTGATTGATCTGTGCGGCAGTCGCCTCCACATTCTCTGTTTTTGTATTGGTCATAGACTGGATCAAAATCGGGTTGCCGCCGCCAATGATGCGGTTGCCGATCTGCACTGTTTTTGTCATAGTTCTTCTCCCTTTCGTATAAATTCTTACTGGATAATTGCAAAATTTTTTTCTATATAAATAACTTACGAATGTCGTTAAACATAATCAGTATCATGAGTGCAAACAATATCATGATACCGGCAAAATGTACCATGCCCTCTTTTTCCGGGTCAACTTTTTTGCCACGAATCGCCTCTACAAACAAAAATACAAGTCTGCCGCCGTCTAATGCGGGGAGTGGCAGAAGGTTCATGACACCAAGGTTCGCAGATAGCAGGATACTGATATACAGCATTTGCAGGAATGCATAGAAGTAGCCGTAGGAAACACTCTGCTCATAGCTGTCTCCGATTGCACTGACAATTCCTACCGGGCCACTCATATCATTGACGGTAACGCCTCCGGTAAAGAGCAGCTTTAAGCTTCCAAGTGTCGTATAGATCCAGTATTCCACCTCGTAAGCACTGTATTTTGCCAGCGTGAATATATTGCTGGTTGTCTTCTCTCTTGCTGCCATTCCAATGAAACCATATAAATATCTTCCAGTTGTCTCATCATATTTTGGAGTGAGTTCCGTTGTGTAACGTTCTCCATCCCTCTCATAAGTTACTTTTACCGGTTCTCCGGCATGGTACATGGAATATGCACTCACCTCACGGTAAAAATGAATATGTTTGTTTCCCATTTTTACAATCGTATCACCTGCCTGAAGTCCCGCTTCCTCTGCGGCATAACCCTCACTCACATCTGAGAGTACCGGAAGATCATATCCGGTGCAGCAGACAAGGATAAAAGAGAAGATAAAGGCCATGATAAAATTAAAAATTGGTCCCGCAGCTACAACGCTGATCCTTGCCCAGACAGATTTGTTGTTAAACGCTTTGTTATCCTGACTTTCCGAATCCTCTCCCTCCATCATGCAGGCTCCTCCAAATGGAAGCAGTTTGATGGAGTATTTTGTCTCACCTTTCTGGATTCCGAAAAGCGTAGGTCCTAATCCAAGTGAAAATTCATTGACACGGATTCCATTTGCCTTTGCAAGCAAAAAATGTCCCAGTTCATGAAACAGGATAATAATGCTGAATATAAGTAATGCGATAATAATTTTCATGTAAAAAACCTTTCCTGATGTCTTGTTGCATTTTTAAATGCGTTTTATTTTGCACTCATCTTTTTTTCAATAAACTCATAAGCAGCTGCTTCTGTCCCCAAAATTTCATCCACATCCGGATGATCGATAAACTCTGCATTTTCCATACATGCCTCGATCAACTCTGTGATCTCCGGATAAGAAATCTTCCGGTCTAAAAACAGACTGACCGCTTTCTCATTGGCAGCATTGTACACAGTCGGAATATTTCCGCCCTTTTCCATTGCCTGATATGCAAGTGCAAGCCCGCGAAATGTATCGGTATCCGGCTTCTCGAAGGTAAGATCTGCAATTTCAAACAGATCCAGTCTCCTGCCCGAAAGATTCCGGCGCTCCGGATAATAAAGTGCATACTGGATTGGAAGTCTCATATCCGGCGTGCCAAGCTGTGCGATCACTGCTCCATCCTGATACTCTACAGCAGAATGAATGACACTCTGCGGATGTACTACAACCTGAATCTGATCTAAAGCCACATCAAAGAGCCATTTTGCTTCCATCACTTCCAGTCCTTTATTTACCAATGTGGAAGAATCAATCGTGATTTTTCTTCCCATGCTCCAGTTTGGATGTTTCAGGGCATCTTCCACCTGAATATTCTTAAGTTCATCTGCTTTTCTTCCACGGAACGGTCCACCGGAAGCTGTCAGTAAAATCCTGCTGATCTTATTATCTCCGGCACCCTGCAACGACTGGAAAATCGCACTGTGTTCGCTGTCCACCGGAAGAATTGGCACCTTGTATTCCTTTGCAAGCGGTATAATAATATGTCCGGCAGTGACAAGTGTTTCCTTGTTTGCCAAAGCAATTTTCTTTCCTGCTTTAATTGCAGCAATCGTTGGTCTGATTCCAAGCATACCAACAATTGCAGTCACTAAAATCTCACTCTCCGGAATCACCGATACTTCAAGAAGTCCTTCCATGCCAGACACGATTTTTATGCCGAGGTCTTTTGTATTTGTACGAAGTTCTGATGCCTTTTTTTCATCCCATACACTGACAAGAGATGGTCTGAACTCCCTCATCTGTGCTTCTAACAAACTGATATTACTTCCGGCAGCCATTGCCACTACCTGAATATCCCCCTGCTCTCTTACAATATCGAGTGTCTGTGTACCGATAGAACCGGTAGAACCTAAAATTGCAATTTTTTTCATATTTTATGTTTTCCTTATCTTATAATTTAATAAAGTTCACTGCAAGGAAATAAATGATCGGTGCAGTAAAGATCACACTGTCAAAACGGTCTAAAATACCACCGTGCCCCGGAATCAGTTTTCCATAATCTTTGATCTCATAATTACGCTTGATGGCGGATGCAGTCAGATCCCCCACCATAGAGATTAAAGCTCCAACCGCACTGATTCCTGCCATGATCCAGACATGTGTCTGATCAATCTGCATGGCACTTTTAAAGATCATGCCATAAATAATCGTAAGAAGCGCTGCACCTGCGACGCCGCCGACAGCACCCTCCACTGATTTCTTCGGACTTAATTTTGGCGACATTTTATGTTTCCCAATCAACATTCCTACACAGTATGCACAGGTGTCGCATCCCCAGGAGCACAAAAAAACAAGCCATACAATGTAGGCACCTGCCTCAATCATACGTGTCTGATACACATACGACAGCATCACAGCAACATAGAACACGCCAAAAAATGCTGCAAGTACCTGTTCCGTCTTATACTTCGGATATGTAAATACATATGCGAACATCATAAGAATCAAAACACCTAATACAAACACCATTGTATCCGGCAAAAATGCAAATTTCAGATTGCAATAATACACGGTCGCAGCCAGATAACCAATGATTCCAACCGCCTCTTTTTCAATGTGAAAAATGCGGTATAATTCAAACATTCCAATATAGGAAATAACCAGTGTTGAGATCAGCAGGACATCTCCGCCTGTAATGATCAGCGCAAGCGCTGCGATCACTAACACGATTCCACTTAATAATCTTGTCTTAAACATTATATTTCTCCATCCTCCTCTGAGAGTGCGCCAAACCTGCGGTCACGTTTATTATATGCTTCAACTGCCTTTTCTAATTCTTCTTTATGGAAGTCCGGCCATGGAACTTCCGTAAAATAAAATTCACTGTAAGCCAGCTGCCATAAGAGATAATTCGATAAGCGCTGTTCCCCGCTGGTGCGGATCAACAGATCCGGATCCGGAATATCTTTCGTATCCAGATAAGCTTCAAAATGTGTCTCATCAATCTCGTTTTCCTGCAATTTGCCGTCACGGAGATCTGCATACATTTTCCGCATGCCCCGGAGCATCTCATCTCGGCTTCCATAATTGATCGCAATCTGCAGATTCAAACCATCATTGTGTGCAGATGCAGACTCCAATTCTTTGATCTGATTTTGAAACTTCTCACTGAGCTTTGTGGTATCTCCGATCACCCGGACACGCATATTATTCTTATCCGCAGTTTTAATACAGTTTTTCAGATAAGATTCCAGTAATTTCATCAATGCATTTACTTCGTTATCCGGCCGGTTCCAGTTCTCGGTAGAAAAAGCATATAAGGTAAGGTATTTTATTCCCATATCATGGGCTGCCTGGCAGACCGTCTCCACATTCTTAGCCCCGACCGTATGTCCGTAATTTCTTGGCATTCCTTTGCTTTTTGCCCATCTTCCATTTCCATCTAATATAATTGCTACATGTTGTGGGATCTTCATGCTCTCTGTTTATCCTTTCTGTTCCAGTCAAACGGCACAAAACTTTGTGATCCTTCTGTTCCGCTGTCATTGCAAAATATTGTTCTTTTATTAGTTACGAAAATGAGGACACGATTTTCTCATGCCCCCACTCTTTCTTTTATTCTGTCAATTTATTTATACAGTTAAAATTTCTTTTGTTTTAACTTCTACTGCTTCATCGACAGCTGCAATATATTTATCTGTCATCTTCTGAGCATTTTCTTCCAATGCTTTGATTTCATCTTCTGAAACATCCTCTTTTGCAAGTTTCTTGAAGGAATCATTTGCATCACGACGAATATTACGAATGGCTACTTTTGCACTCTCACCTTTCTTCTTTACGTCTTTTGCAAGATCTTTACGTCTTTCCTCTGTCAGTTCCGGGAATAAAAGACGGATTGTCTTTCCATCATTGGTAGGATTGATTCCAAGATCAGATGTCATGATCACTTTCTCAATCTCTTTTACCATAGAAGCTTCCCATGGCTGAATCTGAATCATTCTAGGTTCCGGAACATTTACGTTTGCCACCTGCTGGATAGGTGTTGGTGTTCCGTAATAATCAACTCTCAATTTATCAAGAACATGTGGATTGGCACGTCCGGCACGGATACTTCCAAATTCCTCTGATAAATTGTTCATTGTTTTCTGCATTTTCTCATCGAACTGAACTAATCTCTCGTCCATATTAATCCTCCTTGTTTTGCGAAGCAAAATGCGACTGCCCATGCAGGAGCAGAGGATTTAGCCTCCTTGTTTTGCGAAGCAAAAATCCGAACTCCGAGTGAGGAGAGGATTTAGCCTCCTAAACTGTTACCTTTGTGCCATTAAATTCTCCACTCATGGCCTTTACAATACTATTTTCTTCATTTAATCCGAACACATACATCGGCATCTTGTTTTCCATGCACATAATGGATGCTGTAAGATCTACTACAGCGAGCTTCTGGTCAATTACCTCCTGAATAGATACCTCATCATACTTCTTAGCAGCCGGATTCAGCTTCGGATCACTGTCATAGACACCATCAATTGCCTTTGCAAGATAAATACCTTCTGCTTCCATCTCAATTGCGCGTAATACGATTCCCGTATCGGTAGAAAAATAAGGATGACCTGTTCCACCTGCAAAGAAAACAATCTTTCCCTCATTGAAACATTTATCTGCCTCATCTTTAGAGAAAAGCTTTGTCATACTTCCACATAAAAATGGTGTAAAAATCTCTGTATCCATTCCAACAGAACGGAAAATCTCAGATACATAGATACAGTTCATAATGGTTGCTAACATACCGATCTGATCCGCCTTAGGTCTGTCGATCGTCTCGGAAGTTCTTCCTCTCCAGAAATTACCACCACCGATCACAATACCAATCTGGATTCCTTTATCTGCAATCTGCTTTACCTGTTTTGCAACTTCTGTAACGGTTGGTTCATCAAAACCAGTGTGTTTTTCACCGGCTAATGCTTCTCCACTTAATTTCAAAAAAACTCGTTTCATTTATGCATCCATTTCCTTTCTGGATTATTCATTATTCTTGGAAGCAAAAAGGCTCTCAACATCAACATCTGAGTAGCACTGGGAGCAGAAACCTTCGATGACTGCACCATTGTTGATCTGTACGGAACGGGATTTGATGTTACCCATAACAACAGCGGATGTATCGACAACAACAGGTCCCTGAACATCAATATCTCCTTTGATTGCTCCTGCAATAACTGCAGATGAAGATGTTACATTACCAATGATCACAGAGCCAAGTCCGATCTTAACAGTACCTGTGCTTACGACTTCTCCCTCAATCTTAGCTGCATCAGCAAAAAATTCAGAAGAATTGCTGTTACCTGTTACTGTACCTGTTACAACAAGTTTTCCGTTACATCCAATGTCTCCCTGAACGTTTCCTCTGATGTCTAAAGATCCGTTGGATACGATATCTCCTTTGATGATCGTTCCCTCTGTAATTACAGATACCTCATCTGATACTGGTTTTGTTTCATTGACAACTGGTGTTATATTGTCTGCCATTTTTCTTTCCTCCTGAGTGTTTTTCACATGATTTTCCGGGATCACCGGCTGTTCGATTTTTGTTTCACCTGCTGGCTTTGGCTGCGGTGCGGACGGAACTGGCTGATTCTGCACTGAAGTCTGCTGTTTTGCAGTCTGTGAAGTCACCTGCTCTAAAAGACCGTCTAATTTGGAAAGTTCAGATTCAACATCAACTTCATTTTCCAAAGTGTTCACAACTAAATCTTCATTTGCTGCGCCATCTTCTAAATTGTCCTCACCCGGCATCAGTTCATTCACTGCCTGTGAAAAATCATCTTTAAAATCTTTAAAAAATCCCATAATCTTCCTCCATTTATATTTAGTTAGTCAATACTGTCTGCCTTCACATATTGAATAACTGATGTATCTTCATCAATCGGCAGGATCTCAGCGCCCATTTCATTCAATGCCTCGATCAATGGTGCTAAAGCCTCTACCGTTGCTGACTTATCCGATGCGTCATGTAACAAAACAACTGACGTTTTATATTTTACTACATCATCCATCACATTCGCAACTATTTCCTCGGATGAATATGCATTCGATGCTGCATCTCCCGCAGAAACGTTCCAGTCATAATAAATAACTCCCTGTTCATTCAGGTAATGGATAAAATCACTCATTGGTACGTTACTGATCTGGTTACTGCTTCCACCCGGGAAACGATAGTAAATACTGTTCACTCCTGTGACCTGATACAATTCATCACGTAAGCGTTCAAAATCTTCTTCAAATGCCTCATCTGACTGATAGATCTGGCTGTATTTGTTGGAATAAGAATGCATGCCGAGCGTATGTCCCTCATCTGCGATTCTCTGATACAGTGCCTGGGATTCTTCATCCTCTTTCCCGACCACAAAAAAAGTTGCCTTCACATCATATTGAGCCAATATGTCCAGAATCTCTCCGGTATGATCAGAAGGCCCGTCTTCGAAAGTCAGGTAAACCTTATGTATATCGCCATCCCCGGCAAGATTCTCTTCCTCTGAAATGCCGGTAGCCGGCGGTGTCACAGACTCATAGGTTTTTGGTGTCTCTGTTGCTTCAGTGACATCGGTATAAACAGACTCCCCGGCACTTTCCGGTTTCTGCGCATTTTCCTGCTGAACCTGTTCCTTCGAACTGACTGTCACAATATTATCCAGTTTATGCTGAATCTTTATTACCTGCACAAATAAAACAATGATCAGTATCATCGACAGGATGATCCATCCGGCAATCGTCATTATAATACCATTCCGAATCCGTCCGATTCTTTTTCTTCGTTTTCTTTGATTATTTATTGCCTCTGTATCTTTATCCTGCATGGAATAACCCCCAAGCTTATCATTTGTCTCTTATCTATTGTAACACATTTTTTGATTTTTCAAAGCAGAAAACAGCATATAATCGTATGATTTTTTCAAATTATTGCAATTATTGTCAGAATTTTCCTATTTTAAAAGGGGCAAGCCGTCAAAACAGCTCTGCCCCTCCGCATCCAATTACAAATCTGTTACTCTAATGTAAATTTAGTAACAATATCTCTCAGCTCATCTACACACTGATAACATTCTTTTACTTTATCTGTTGCGGATGATGTCTTCTCTACCATGCCGGAAGTTTTTTCTGCAATATCCGTAACGCCCACAGAGGATTCACCCACCGTATCGTTGATGCCGCTCAAAGCACTTGCGATCTGCTCGATCGCACCTGCAAGTTGCGCCATGGATGTCTTGATTCCCTCCATGCTGCTCTTAAATACATTCGCATCATCCTTGTACTGTTCGCTTACCTGTTCAAATTCCTTGTAATCAGCAGATACGCTCTTCTCAAGGAACTCTGTTGTCTCTTCCAGACATTCTGACATATTGCCGACTGCCTCGTTTACTTCTTTTACAATCGCACTGATATTGGCAATTGCCTGGGAAGTCTGGTCTGCAAGGCTTCCAATTTCAGTTGCAACTACAGCAAATCCTTTTCCTGCTTCTCCTGCTCTTGCCGCCTCGATGGATGCGTTCAAAGCCAGAAGACCTGTCTGGGAAGAAATCTCCATGATAGTTCCTGTCAGTTCATTGATCTTCTCAACTGCTTTGGAGCCTTCAATTGCTTTTTCAGCTTTCTCCTTGACAGAATTATAAATCTCCATTGTCTTATTGCTTGCGGTGACAGTCTTGGTACGAAGCTGTAAAGCACGATCCATAACAGTTTCTGAATTCTTTGCACCTTCCTCTGCCATGGTATTGATAGTTTCAGCTTCTCCCTTGATCTGGGACACATTCTCATTGATCGTGACAGTTGTCGCTGCTGTCTCCTGCATACCGGCAGCAAGCTGCTGGCTGGTTGCCGAGTTATCGGAACACATCTGGTTCACCGTATCCGTAACCTCATTTAACTCAGACACATTCTCATTGATCTTCTGTCCTGCATCCTGGATACTGGCAACCATATCACGCAGATTTTTGCGCATAATATGCATTTCAGCTGCCATAATCCCAATCTCATCTTTTCTGCTGTATAATCTTCTGCTGTTAGCATTATGGGTAAAGTCAAAATTAGCTGTTCTCGTAATAATATAAGTCAGCTGGTGAATTGGTTTTGTGATCATGTTTGTCAAAACCAATGCGGCCAGACAGCAGATGATCAGACAGACACCCATAGTAATCTGCATTAACCTTACCATATTGGTGATTGGTTCCATGATCTCACCTTTATCTGCAGACATCACAACAATCTTGTGGTCAGATGTCAGTGCATATGCAGCATATTTGACTGTTCCGTTAAAATTATAGGTTACAACCGCATCCTGTGGGATATTGCCTGATTGAAGCTGGCTCACAACGCCCTTTACAACCTCATTTTCCACAGATTTTCCAATTTTATCTGCAGTCGGATGATAAAGCATCGTGCCGTCAGAATCTACAAGATATCCATAGGCAGACGACACACCCTCCATGCGCATATCCTGCATGACAGCTGCACACTGGGTGGAAAAATCTACCTCTGCCGGAATCTTGTCCAATGTTTTTGCCGCTGATTCCGTAAGGCTCAAAATAAAATTCTCGTTGACATTGTTGACTGTCGCCGAAGCCCTTACATTTGCGATAGAAATACACGCCATAAGCGATAAAGCCACCATCACAACCACCATTAACATGATCTTTGCTGTGATGGAGTGGATAAATGATACTTTTTCTTTTGCTTCCATGACTATAACACTCCTTCTTATTTTCTGGTCTGTGTAACAACAGTCCTACGTTTGTAATACTTATGTTAACTTTTCTATTAATACCATGATAAGATACTTTCCAATATTTAGCAAGGTTTTTTCAACAATATTTTACAGCCATTTTTATAAATTACCGACAAAAAATGCCCTGAAAACATAATCGTCCTCAGGGCATTTCAAAATCAGATTTTATTATGCGTTCATCTGAGCTGCAACTTCAGCTGCAAAGTCTTCCTGTTTCTTTTCGATTCCTTCACCAGTCTCGAAACGAACAAATCTCTTAACGCTTACAGGTGTACCAACTGCTTTGGAAACTTCGTCTAAATATTTAGCAACAGTCTGTTTTCCATCTTCAGCTTTTACATAAACCTGATCTACTAAGCAGATTTCTTTTAATTCTTTGCTTACACGTCCTTCGATCATACCATTGATCACTTTCTCCGGTTTCTGGGACTCTTTTGGATCGTTCATGATCTGAGCTAAGAGAATCTCTTTCTCATGTGCGATATATTCTTCGCTGATCTCATCTCTGGAAACATATTTTGGATTTAAAGCTGCAATCTGCATTGCAAGGTTTGTTAAAGCTTCTTTTACAGCATCGTTTACAACTGCTGTTTCAGCCTCAACGATAACACCGATTCTACCGCCACCGTGTACGTAAGATACAACACATCCGTTTGTAGCAACAACTTTCTCAAATCTACGGATTTTAAGGTTCTCACCGATCACTGCAACTTTCTCTACTAAAGCATCTTTTACAGTCTTAGATGGATCCTCATTCCATTTTTCTTCCATGAATGCATCCATATCAGCTGCATCAGACTCAACAGCCTGCTCTGCAACAGCTTTTACGAACTGCTGGAATGTCTCGTTTTTAGCAACAAAGTCTGTCTCAGAGTTAACTTCGACAACAGCTGCTGTCTTGTCATCTTTTACAACTACTGTACAAAGACCTTCTGCAGCAATTCTGCTTGCTTTCTTCTCAGCTTTTGCCTGTCCATTTTTTCTTAAGTACTCAACAGCCTCGTCCATATTTCCGTCTGTCTCGCCTAAAGCTTTTTTACAATCCATCATTCCTGCGCCTGTTAATTCACGCAGTTCTTTTACCATAGCCGCTGTAATAGCCATTTTCGTATCCTCCAATATGAATAAATGTTTTTAAAAAATATGCTGTCTGGTTAACCAGACAGCATATTGTAGGTCCTTCTTATGCTTCTGCTTCTTCCTCAACAGCAACTTCTTCAGCTACTTCTTCTAAAGCTTCTGCACCCTGATTTGCTTCAATAACAGCGTCTGCCATTTTAGAAACGATTAATTTTACGGCTCTGATAGCATCATCGTTACCAGGAATTACATAATCTAATTCTTCTGGATCGCAGTTTGTATCAGCAATACCGATTAATGTGATTCCTAATGTATGAGCTTCCTGAACACAGATTCTCTCTTTCTTAGGATCTACGATAAAGATAGCATCTGGGATTTTCTTCATTTCCTTGATACCACCAAGGTTTTTCTCTAATTTCTCCCATTCTTTCTTAAGAGCGATAACTTCTTTCTTAGGTAATACTTCGAAAGTACCATCAGCTGCCATTGTCTCAATCTCTTTTAATCTTGCGATACGGCTCTGGATAGTCTTGAAGTTTGTTAACATACCACCTAACCATCTCTCGTTTACATAGAACATTCCACAACGCTCTGCTTCAGATTTGATAGCATCCTGAGCCTGTTTCTTTGTTCCTACGAAAAGGATTGTACCACCTTCAGCAGCGATATCAGACATAGCTTTGTAAGCTTCATCTACTTTACCTACAGATTTCTGTAAGTCGATGATATAGATACCATTTCTCTCTGTGTAGATGTATGGAGCCATTTTAGGATTCCATCTTCTTGTCTGATGTCCGAAATGAACACCTGCTTCTAATAACTGTTTCATTGAAATAACACTCATTTTTTTACCTCCATGGTTTTGTTTTCTTCCATGTGTATCATTCTTGCAGACAACCAAATCTGGCACCGGTCTGTAAGTCAGCACATGTGATTTTTCCCGGAAGATTCTTTTCTTCCAAGTTGAGCCTTGTAGATTATAGCACAGGCTTTTCCTGTATGCAAGTATTTTTTTCTATTGAGGACCAAGTTTTAAAATCTGATAGATTTCCTCATAATCTAATCCATAAGGAATGGAGTAACTTCCCACACTGATGGAAGATGCAAAGCCCTTCTGTCCAAGGAACTTGCGGAATGCCTCAGCATCGTCCACAACTCCGTTTGCCTGAAGATTTTCACAGACAATTCTGCACACATCTCCTCTGTTTACAACCAATGTATACGGCGCTGCATTCACGGCTGTGTTGTTTTCCTCATTTGCCTCTGATGATACTTCTGTTGCCACTTCTGTATTTGTCATCTCTGATTCCGGATTCTCTGTTTCATCTGCAGTCACCGGTTCTTCTGTATTTGCAGCAGCCTCTGTCGTCTGTTCCTCAATTTGTGCAGCTTCCGTTTCAGGAACTGCTGTCACTTCCGTGCTCTCTGTTGTCTCAGTGTCCTGCAACGGTTCTTCATCCTCCGGCATAACCATTCCAAGCTGTTTTGCTCTTGCAATGATATCCGCATCTGACATTGTAGGTTTATGCAGTGCAAATGCAATCATCAGAAGAATCGTTGTGACAATAATTCCAATGCCAAGACCTCTTAAATAATATTTTAATTTCACAGATTTTCGTCCCCTTTATACAATTCGATCACTAAATTCACTTCGCCAAGGCCACGTCCCAATTGTTTTGCAATCTCGACTTTGCTCAGTCCCTGCTCATAAAGTTTTAAAATCATATCATTTGACATGCCCTTTGCATCCGCTGTTTCCGGTTTTTCCGTTTTCTGTTCAGGTTCCTGAATTTCTTGGAAACGATTCACCTGAACTTCAGGTTCCGGCTGCACATCTATCGTCTCTGTCATCGGTTGTACAACTGCATTCTGCTTCATTACAGGTTGTTGCACAACATGGGATTCTGCAACTGGTTTCCTGATTGAAGTGCCTGCTTTCGCGGACAGATTTTCCTGTAAATTTCGGATATCTGCAGCCAGACGCTGTAAATCTCCTGTCATAGATGTCATCTCGGTATGTTTGTCATTTAACATACTGTAAAGAAACATGATCTCATCATGTGTTTTCTTCATGGATTCCATAACCGTTTCAGAGTACTCATGAATCTGCATGATCTGTTCATTAGACTCTTTCTCCATGGCACGCTCTGCCTGTTCACCCGCTTCTTCGATTTTCTGTTCGATCACTTCATCCATCTGTGTACCGGCATTATTCACTTCACGTTCAATAATCTTTTTTAATTCATCTTCACTTAATTCTGCGATCTTATTCAACTCTGAAGAAGATAATTTTTCGCTGATGAAAAAACTTCCAATCATAAAAACACATCCAACCAGAAGTAAGATAATTTCAATCATCGTCATGTTTCTGCTCCTTATACCTTGATATCAAATCCGGAAGTCTGTCCCTTCAAATAAACATTGTCAGCCTTTTGCTGCTTCTTGTCTTTTTTCTTCCGTTCTTCCTTTTCATAATGCCCATTTCCCTTTTCTTTGGCATCATAACGATAACCGGCATTCTCTTTTTCCCGGGCATGAACCACCTGATGGAGATTCTGCTCCACTTTTTTCATTTCCTGTGAAAAAATCGTCTGCTGTTCCACCACAGGTCTGTTGTCTTCATTCTGTTTTAAAGTACTCACGTCCTGCGTGCGTTGTATCATTCCGTTAAAATCAACTGGTCTGATGGACATAATGATCACCTCTACTCTCTGTCTATGAGAATTCCAAGATAATTTCCAAGCTTTTTGCGCATTTTCAAAAGAGCCTTCGTATGAAGCTGGGAAATTCTCGATTCCGATACTTCAAGAATGCTGCTGATCTCCTTTAATGTCAGATCTTCATAATAATATAAAAGAATTACCTTACGTTCCTTCTCTGTCAGGACTTCAAGGGATTCTTCCAGTTTCTGTTTCAGTTCTTCTTCCTCAACCTTATCTTCCGGCTGGATAAAATGGGAATTTCTCCGTGCATCCATGACCGGTTCCGCACCCTGCTCCAGATACTCGTTTAAGGAGACGATATTCGTGACTTTAAGCTGTGACTGCCATGTGGTAAGTTCGTCTTCTGAAAGTCCTAATTCCTGTGCGATCTCCTCGTCAGAAGCATTTTTTCCGGTACGCATTTCAACCTGTTTGATCGCCTCATCAATCTTTTTCTGTTTCTGTCTGACAGTTCTTGGAATCCAGTCCATTTTACGGATCTGATCTAATATCGTTCCACGAATCCGCAGACTCGCATATGTCTCAAACTTAACCTCTTTTCCGAGATCAAATTTATCGATCGCATCGATCAAACCAAAGATACCATAACTTACAAGATCATCATATTCCACATTATATCCGAGATACATGCTCAATCTTCCGGCAACAAGCTTGACAAGCGGCGAATATTCTATTATTAGTTTTTCTCTCAACTCCGGTGTCTTTTTTTTCTGATATTCTTCCCAGAGTTTCTCTCTATCTACCGTTTTCATATGAAGCCCCCAGGTTCAAGTTATTCACTCTTCTTCTCCCCGTCCGAGTCTGACTGTTCCTGTGTCTGTTCTTCTCCGGACTCTTCCTGGTTTTCTTCAGGTTCATCCATTTCTTTAAAGTTTTTATCAAGAACCAGTTTCACAATGCATCCTAATAAATAAAAAATAATTAAAACCGCAAGCAATGTCTTGATAAAAACATCCGTTTCCATATGCTGTACAATTCCAATGATGCATGTGACAAACCCTGCAAGCAGCATCACGACTGCCGGTATGCCTTTTGTTTTCATAATCTCTCCACTAAAAACGTTTTTCACGATTTTTTAAATAGTTTTAATTGGCTTTCCTACTGATTTTATCAGAAATTCTCCGGTGTCACAATGTAACTCGACCGTGCGTCCATAGTTTAATCCGGTGTCTTCGGCAACCAGCCGGATTCCTTTTTCTTTTAAAATCTTCTTTGCTGCTTCTGCATTTCTCGCACCGATATTTCCGACATCTGATAAACCACTGACCTCAAACATCTTCGCACCGCCAGCAATCTTGGCAACAAGCCTTGTCTTACTTGCCCCTGCAGCAATGACTTTTTTTAATAATTCTTCAATTCCTGTATCTGCGAATTTTGCCTTATTTGAATTGTTGCTCACTTTTGTGCTGTCCGGAAGCATATAATGAACCATGCCGCCAATCTTTGTAACCGGATCATAGAGCGTCAGTCCGATACAGGAACCAAGTCCAAGTGTTGTGAGTCCGTCAGGAGCCTTGCATACATTCAAATCCGCCATTCCAACCTTAATGATATTCCCCATACAAACTCCTTACAGTGACAACCCAAGTGCTGATAATATTTTGTAATAAGATTCCTGTTCCGGCATCAGAATAAAATAGCCTCTGATCGCTACATCTGCACAGATCTCTGTCTCGATCAATAATGCCCGGTCACCAACCAGACCAAACTCAATGGCCGGAACACTTAGAATAGCAGCCGCCATATCGACACAGATATACGGAACAGATGGTAAAATCGTTAAATTTGTCATGGAAGCCAGTGCTGAAAGGTAGGACGCTGTAATAATATTCCCCACCTCTTTCAATGCTGAAAGTTCCATTTCATCAAAAACTTCCATCTGCTCATGAACCACATTTTCCTTCATTAAAAGCTTATCCGCAAGATAATGTCCGGATTCTAAATCCAGCAGGAACATCATGCTTCCATCAATATCATGCGATACCTCAAGAAAAATACCGATCACCGTCTCTTCTTCCGGTCCAATCGCACTTCCTAATTTTCCTACGTCCATCAATTTTACATTTGGGACTTTCATGTCAATGCGGGTGCCGACCATATTTGCGATTGCGGTCGCTGCGTTACCGGAGCCGACATTTCCGATCTCCTTGAGCACGTCCACGTACATATCATTAACTTCATCCAACGTATACTTTGTCATTTATTTTCTCCATCTGTTTCTGCATAATAAACACAGTGAGACCTTGTAAGAAAGGTCTCACTTTATGGAATTACGCATTTTCTTTTTCTTCTACAATCGAACTGATCTCAAATAAAGATATCAGTTCGTCCCCATGTTTGCCAACACCATTGATAAACATGGCTTTTCCGTCCTTGCTTCCGCTTGTCTTATCAATCTCATCGGTGCATAAAGTAACAACCTCTTTTACTTCATCTACAATGATTCCGATCGTTCCTTTTTCCTCAAGCTTTAAAATAATGATCCTGCTGGCATTTGTGATGACATCATCATCCAGATTCATTTTTTTACGCACACTCATAACAGGCACGATCTCCCCACGAAGATTGATGACCCCTTTAAAGTATGTCTGGATCTTTGGAACACGTGTGATTTTCTGCATACGCACAATATTGTCAATATAGCTGATATCAATTCCGTACTGTTCGCTGCCGATTTTTACAACAATATACTGTTTTGCATCATTTTCAGCGATATCTATATTTTTCTCCATATTCGTCTCCTCCATTACATCAATGTATTAACGTCAAGGATTAATGCAACTTCACCATCGCCAAGAATGGTTGCGCCACTGATAATCTTATTGTTGTTGATATACTTTCCAAGAGATTTGATAACGATCTCCTGCTGTCCGATCAGATTATCTACAACAAGACCTGCGAGGCTGTCGCCTTTCTTAACGATAACAACCGTAAGATTCTCCGGTTCTTCCTGTTTTTCTTCCATATCCAGTACCTGATCAAGACGGATCAGTGGGATAACGGCACCACGGAGATGGATCACCTCCTGAGCCTGAACATATTTGATCTCATTTACCGGGATACTTTCAATATTTGAAATGGATCCAAGTGCGATCGCATATTTTTCATCACGGATCTCAACCATTAATGCCTGGATGATTGCAAGTGTCAGCGGCAGACGGACAATGAAAGTTGTTCCTTCTCCAAGCTGTGTGCGGACTTCAACGTCACCACCAAGTGCTTCGATGTTAGATTTTACAACATCAAGACCAACACCACGTCCGGAGATGTCAGTAATCTTCTTTGCCATAGAGAAACTTGGAAGGAATAAGATATTGATGATCTCTTTCTGGCTCATATTCTCCGCCTGTTCTGCTGTAATGACACCGCGTTCAACAGCTTTGTCCCTTACCGCTGCAACATCAATACCATTACCATCATCTCCCACTTCAATGATAACGTTATTGCCTTCCTGAAAAGCTTTTAGGAAGATAGAACCAACTTCCGGTTTTCCTCTCTCTACACGGGTTGCATTGTCTTCCAGACCATGATCTGCTGAGTTACGGAGTAAGTGCTGTAACGGATCACCGATCTGATCGACTACAGTTCTGTCTAACTCTGTATCTTCACCAGTCATATACAGCTCCATTTTCTTTCCTAACTTACGGGAAAGATCACGGATCATACGAGGGAACTTATTTACAACGCTCTCGATAGGTACCATCCGGACTTTCATAACAGACTCATGAAGATTCGTTGTGATACGCTCTAAGTATTCAATCTGTTCATGGAACGACTGATTCTGATACTCACCACTCTCGTTAGAGCTGATGGAGACCAGACTGTTCTTTGCAATAATAAGCTCTGACACCTGATTCATCAAAGCATCCAGTTTTTCAATATCTACACGGACAGTTCTTCCGGTTACCGGTTTTGCATTGGTCTGTTTCTTGGCATTTGCAGCCGGTGCCTTCTTCTCAGCCGCCTTTGGAGCTTCTGCAGGTGCTTCCTTCTGTTCCGCTGTCGCTTCTTTTGCCTGCTGTTCTTCCTGTGCTTCTGCCTCTTTTACATATTCATCAAGATGGATCTCTTCCGCATCTACTTTTTCAATCTCAGAAACAGCCTTTGCTACTGCTACGATCTTGTCCTCAGATTCTTCCGAGGCAAGGAAAAAGCTGAACTCAAACTCAAACTTCTCGTCTTCGATATCCTGTGAGCTTGGACGGTATACCAGAATCTGTCCAAAATCTTCCACAGCCTTAAATACAAGGAATGCACGGGCTGCCTTCAAAAGACAGTCTTTCTGGATATGAACTGTCATGACGTAAATATGCTGTCCATTTGACTCCGCTTCACGGATTGCCTTCTTCTCGTCATTTGTCAGTTCGATTTTTTCCTGTCCTGCTTTTTCTTCCTGAGTGGATTCAGGTGCTGCTTCTTTTGCTTCAGAAGTCTCAGTATTCCCTGTTTCTTCCGCACCCTCTGTTTTTGCAATAAAATCATTTAATTCTTTGATGATAACTTCGTTATCTTCTGTTCCCTCATCGGAGGTACTCTTAATATTGTCAACATAACCTTCAAGTGCATCCAGACATTTGAACAAGAGATCGATCATCCCACTTGTGACTTTTATGTGATCGCTCCGCACTTCCTGAAACACATTTTCCATATCATGTGTCAGATGCTGCATTCTCTTAAAGCCCATGGTACCTGCCATACCCTTTAAAGAGTGTGCCGCACGGAACACTTCATTGATCGTATCTTTATTGTCCGGTTCTTTTTCAAGGACCATGATACAATCGCTTAATGTCTGCAGATGTTCTTCTGATTCATCAATAAATATTTCCAGATACTGGCTTACATCCATGTTAATTTACCCCCACATTCTTTGTGATTGAATTTGCTACTTCTGTCAGCGGAACGACTTCATTTACAAGTCCCGTCTCCGCAATTGCTTTCGGCATGCCATAGACAACACATGTCTTCGCATCCTGTGCAATCGTATAAATTGGTTTTACTTTTGATAATTCCAGGATTCCATTGGTTCCATCAGCACCCATTCCTGTAAGCACAACGCACACTACCTGATCATATCCACATGTCCTCAAAGAATCATATGTGATATTTGCGCATGGTTTCAATCCGCCGATAGGTGGCATATCGTTATATACGATCTTATGTGAGCCATCCGGACACTTCTTTACTTCCATGTGTTTTCCGCCCGGCGCAATGTAAACAGTTCCTTTTTTCAGGATTTCTCCATTCTCGGCTTCCTTTACATTGATCTTACTGATCTCATCCAGACGGTTTGCCATGGAATTCGTAAATCCGGCAGGCATATGCTGCACAAGAACCATTGGGGCATCCAGATTGGCCGGCAGATAAGGAATGACACTCTGCAAAGCTTTTGGTCCACCGGTAGAACATGCAAGTGCAACAATTTTATTCTTAAACCTTGTTTCTGCCGATGCATTGCGTTTCTGCACAGCACTGACAGCTGCCACTGCAGGTCTGCGTTCTGTAAGGCTGATCCGTTCTGTCTTTAAAACGGCATTTAAAATACCTAAGATTTCTTTCCGGAACGCATCCCCTTTTGCCTCAATGATATTTGTTGGTTTTGTCACAAAATCAACTGCTCCACGCTCCATCGCAAGGATCGTCACATCCGCATCCCGTGTTGTCATGGTACTGACCATGATCACATTTGTCTTAATGCGTTCTTTCTGCAGGCGCTCTAAAAGTTCCAGACCGCCCATCCTTGGCATATTGACATCAAGGATCACGCCATCATAACGGTTGACCTTCAGCTTTTCGTATGCTTCCAGCCCATCGCGGCACACATCTGTTACCTGAAATGTATCATCGGAATTGATTATATCACATATAACCCTTCTCATGAGTGCAGAATCATCAACAACAAGAATATTTTTTTTCATAATCATTACCTTTTATCCTTTTGACGTGTTAATCGTTCCTCTTCAAAAATATATCGGATAATATCCTCTCGTACTCTGTCGTCTTTGATCATAAACTTGACACGGGAAACATATTTCTTTTCCGTTACCTGTTCCTTCTTCTCGCAGGAAATAACAGAACCAACAATATGGAATTCCTGATTCATTCTTTCATTTGCGAGATGTGCTACCGCAAGGATATGATCTCCACTCTTTAACTCCGTATCTGAATTAAAGCGGATGCCTCCACCGCTGATGTCAACGATCGTACCTGTCCGTATCTTGTCATTAAAATGTTCATCGCGCAATTGGGCAAAAATCTCTTCCACTGTTGCAAGATCTGCCTGCTCTTCCGTCAGTTCGAAAAACTTAAAATCAATGGAACACTCATATCGGTAAAATTCCCTGCGCTGGAACTTTTCCAGACGTGTTTTAAGTTCTACTTCCAGTGTATAAATATTATCCCGCTTGAAGCGCTCTACGATCTGTCCGATACTTTTATATAAGAATCCTCCGGAATAAAAAACAAATTCCAAACGTACATCCAGAGGAAGAAGAATCAGTTTTGTTCCCTCTGTAGGCATTGAAATCTCAAGATTGCCACGCTTATTTATATCAAGAACCTGGCTCTTGTAAACTTTAACCGTATCGCCAGTCCGCTCCTCATTTTCAACCTGTTGTAATAACCTGATATCGATCTTGTCACCAGGCTTTATCAAATCTGTAAATGCCATATAGCTCCTCTCCTTATGAAAGGTTAAATAATTTTGTCAGAAATTGTCTGAAAGCATTTTGTTCCGAAGAATCCTGCTTTCCGCCAGACACTAAATACTGTGCCAGTTCCTCAAACCGTTTTGAAGACCTTGCATTCGGCGACACGATGGAAACCGGTTTTTGTATCCGCACCGCTTTCTCTAACATCGCATCCTGTGGGATGATCCCAATATAATGGACAGAGCCATCCAGAAACTGTTTTACAACCGATTCCAGTTTGTCAAAAACCATCTTTCCCTCACCAAAGGAAGCAACACGGTTCGTCAGTACATGGATCACCGATTCATTCTTATCGTATTTCGGATTGCGGTAAAGCATCTTCAATAGCGAATATGCATCCGTAAGTGAGCTTGGTTCCGGTGTAGTCACCAGTAAAATCTCAGGACTTGACGCCACAAACTCCATGACACTGTCTGAAATTCCTGCGCCTGTATCAACGATCACAATATCTGCGATCACAGAAAGCTTTTCCACTGACTTTACCAGATAACTGATCTGATCCAGTGTCAGATTACTCAGTCCCATAATACCGGAGCCGCCGGAAATAAAGCCAACCCCCTCCGGTCCATCCGTAATGATGTCCTCGATTTCTTTGTCATGATAGATCAGATCGTTCAGGCTATACTGGGGAATTGTTCCAAACATCACTTCCACGTTTGCAAGTCCGATATCTGCATCAAAAATGATCGTTTTCAACCCCATCCGCTGAAACTGGACTGCAAGATTTACGGCAATGTTGGATTTTCCCACACCGCCCTTTCCACTTGTGACAGTGATGATCCTGGCGGGCTTCTTTGTTCTCTGATTCTGTTTTTTGATCACATTGCGCAGTTCTTCTGCCTGATCCATCTGTTACTTTCCTCCAAGCAGTTGTTTTACCACCATCTGGGTATTAAATACTTCCAGATCATCCGGAACGCTCTGTCCATTTGTCATATAAGACAGATCTGCCCCTGAATATAAGCGGATATTTAATATATTGCCAAATGAAGTGGTTTCATCTAATTTTGTAAAAATAATCTTATATTCTGCAATTTCCCTATAAATGTCAACAATCTCCATAAGATCCTTATACTTCGTTGTAGCACTTAAAACAAGGTAAACTTCCTTTTCATATTTTAGGTCAAGACCATTGACCAGTTTCTTAATATCTTCACGCTGTTCCTCATTCTTATGGGAAAAACCTGCAGTATCCACAAATACAAGGTCGTATTCAGCCAGTGTCTCCAAAGACTGATTGAGTTCTTCCGCAGAGTAAATGATCTTCACCGGTGCATCTAAAATATTGGCGTAAATCTTTAACTGTTCTGCCGCTGCGATCCGGTAAGTATCTGCTGTCAGCATAGCAACCTTTTTGTCATGCTCCACCTTGTACTTTGCTGCGATCTTGGCGATCGTGGTTGTTTTGCCTACTCCTGTAGGTCCTACAAAAAATATAACATGCGGCTTCTTTCCTGACAAGTCAATGCAATTTGGCTCTCCAAGTTTTAAGATCATCTTCTGGTAAACATTGGAAAGAATAATATCAACATTGCTTCCGCTGTTTGTAACCTTCTCAGCTTCATCGAGAATCTGATTGACATACTTTTCATTTACATCATTGTTCAGCATGGTACGGTAGAGCATCTTCATAAACTTGAAATTTTCAAGATTTTTTGGAGATGCCTTAGGAGTCACCGGCATTTCTGCCTCCCTTGCTCCATCTTCACTGAGCTTTTTTTCCAAAATATTGGAAAGGTTTTCCAATTTCTTTTCAATATCACTTTCGCTCTTATTCACCACAACTTCTTTTTCTGGTGTTACCGGACGCTGATAGGAAGGCGCTGGCTCAACAGTTTTTTCTGCCGGAAGCGGAATACTGATCTTCTCATCTGCGGCAAGATTAATATTTTCAATCTTTTTCTGCTGCATTGCTGCCATCTGGACAGCATTTAAAAACTGCTCCTTTTCCTCGATCGCTGCAGTGACTTCAAAGGTAGAGCCCTTAAAAAAATTAAAAAGCCCCTTTGGTTTGATTTCTTTTACATTCATCACAACAGCTCCGGCTCCAAGCTCCTGTCTTGCCTTCTCTGTTGCCTCTTCCTGTGTTTTTCCCTGGAATTTTTTTATTGTCATTTATGCTGTCACCATCCCTACTGATTGTAATTCAATATTCGATTCCACTTCATTGTATGAAACAACGATCAGATCTTTGAAATAATCTTCTGTCAGTTTCTTAAAATACATACGGACAATCGGTGAAGTGATAACGATCGGAGTTTTTCCCATATTTTCAAGCTTTGCAGCCTCCTGCTCCAAAGATGCCATAATGGCCTTGGTGCGTTCAGGGTCTAAGGTTAAATACGCTCCCTGCTCTGTCTGTTTGACTGACGACATAATCTCCTGCTCGATCTTCGGATCTAAAGTGATTACACTGGTTGTCTCGTTTGCCGGGAAGAATTTATTTGAGATTGCCCTCTTCAGACTCTGGCGGACATATTCTGTCAGGACATCCGTGTCTCTTGTCACAGCGGCATGATCTGCAAGTGTTTCAAAAATAGTCAAAAGATCTCGGATGGAAATTCCCTCGCTCAATAAATTCTGTAATACTTTCTGTACTTCACCAAGACCAAGCAATTTTGGTATGAGTTCGTCCACAAGAACCGGATTGCTCTCTTTCAGATTGTTGACCAGATTCTGTACATCCTGCCTTGTCAAAAGCTCCGCAATATGGTTCCGGATCACCTCTGTCAGGTGTGTAGCAATAATGGATGGCGGATCGACAACGGTATATCCAAGGCTTTCCGCTCTCTCCCTCTGGCTCTCTGTGATCCAGATCGCAGGCAGATGGAAGGATGGCTCAAAGGTCGGAATACCAGTGATCTCTTCCTCTACATACCCTGGATTCATCGCCATATAATGGTCAAAAAGGATCTCTCCCTCTGTCACCTGGATACCCTTGATCTTAATAATATACTGGTTCGGATTCAGCTGGATATTATCACGCAGACGGATGATCGGCACAACCGTACCAAGTTCCAAGGCGATCTGTCTACGGATCATGACAACACGGTCAAGAAGGTCGCCACCCTGATTGACATCTGCCAATGGAATAATACCATATCCAAACTCCAGTTCGATCGGATCTACCTGAAGCAGTGAAACAACATTTTCCGGTTTGCGTATCTCCTCTGCCTCCGTCTCTGCCTCACTCACTTCCTCCTCAATGCTCTCCACACGGATCTGTTTATCCATCATACGTCCGGAAATGATGAACACAAGACCAAGACCGACAAAGAGATACCATGTCAAAGGTGTCGTGATTCCCAAAAATGCAAGCGTTGCACCAACCAGATAAAGCACCTTCGGAATGCCAAAAAGCTGGCTTACCAGAACAGTTCCAAAATCTGCTTCCTTGGAAGCTTTCGTTACCAGAATACCGGTTGACAGAGAAATCAGAAGCGATGGGATCTGGGAACAAAGTCCGTCACCGATGGTGAGGATACCATATTGCTGGATCGCTTCTGCAAAGCTTAATCCCTGACTCATCACGCCCATGACCGTACCACCGATCAGGTTGATAAATGTAATGATAAGACCTGCCGTTGCATCTCCCTTAACATACTTTGTAGCACCATCCATGGAACCAAAGAAAGCGGATTCTTCCTGAATCTTATTTCTGCGCTCCCTTGCTTCCTTCTCTGTGATCGCTCCGGTGTTTAAGTCAGCGTCGATCGCCATCTGTTTACCCGGCATTGCATCCAGTGTGAAACGTGCTGTTACCTCTGCAACTCGCTCAGAACCTTTATTAATAACTACAAACTGGATAATAATGAGTACAATGAATATGATTGCACCAATGACAAGATCACCGCCACCTACGAACTGGCCAAACGTTGTGACAACATTACCAGGTGCTCCTGTTGAAAGGATCAGTCTGGTAGACGACACGTTCAGTGAAATTCTAAAAATAGTCGTGAACAGTAAAAGAGTCGGGAAGAAAGACATATCCAGTACTTCCTTCACGAATAATGTATTAAACAGTATAATTAACGCGATAGAAATATTGATCGCGATCATCACATCCAACAAGGTGGAACTGATTGGAACAATGAAAAAAATAACGGCCGCAAGTAAATATAACGCTACGCCAATGTCCGCTTTTTTCATGCCTTTTCCTCCTTAGTCACTCTCAAATTATTTTTCTCTCATATTGTAAACCATTGCGAGGATCTCGGCAACTGCCTGATACAGTTCCGGTGGAATTTCCTGTCCGATATCCACGTTTGCATACAGCATCCGCGCAAGTGGTTTGTTTTCCACAATCTCAATATGATGTTCTCTGGCAGCCTCTTTGATTTTCTGTGCCAGATAATCTTCTCCCTTTGCAAGAACAACCGGTGCCTTTGATGTCTCAGCATCATACTTGATCGCAACTGCAAAGTGAGTCGGGTTCGTGATGACAACGTCCGCTTTTGGAACATCCTGCATCATACGTCTTCTGGAAGCCTCACGCATACGCTGTCTCTGTCTGCCTTTGATTTCCGGATTACCCTCTGTATTTTTAAACTCGTCCTTCACTTCCTGTTTGGTCATCTTCATATCTTCATTAAAACGATACTTCTGATAAATAAAATCTGCCAGACCGATCACTAAATAGACGAGACTGATTTTCAGACCAGCATTGATGATCACCGTTCCGCAAAGCATGATCGCCTGCATCAGTGGGATCTCATATAGGATAAAAATGTCCTGTGCATGACCTCTGATCGAGGTATATGCCACATAGACGATAACAAAAATTTTAAGAATAGATTTGACCAGTTCAAAAATAGAATCTTTTGAAAAAATTCTTTTAAATCCATTGATTGGATTAAATTTATCGAATTTGGGCTGCAACGGTTTCCCTGTCACTTTCCACCCAACCTGGATCACACTGATCAGCGCCGTCACAACAAATCCAAATGCAAAAAAGGGAACACAGACGATCAGAATCTGTATCAGTGCATCGGACATAAGCGCTGCGACTGACTTTTCCGTCACATCAACGGCATTCTCCCTTACAAAATCCGGTATCCTGCCGTAGATATCCACAAAACTATTCATGAGTCTGTTACCCACAAATGAAACAAAAATTTTCAGGACAAGAAATAAAATGATCAGGTCAAATGCCGCCGTAAGTTCTTTACTTTTTACGACTTTGCCATCCTCTCTTGCCTCCCTCAGTTTCTTTGCTGTCGCCGGTTCTGTTTTTTCACCACCGGGTCCGTCCTTTGCAAACCACTGAAGATCCCATTCCATGATCAAATGTAACTGTTTCTGCTGTTCCAAGTCAATACATTCCTTCTATAAAAAGTACCATCAATTTTTTCATTTCCGTAAAAATGAAATTTGCCACACTTGGCAGCAATGATACGGTCAGAAAAAGTACAACAAATCCAACCATAATCTTCATCTGCATACCTACCGCAAACATATTCATCTGCGGTGAAACCTTCGCCATGATACCAAGGATACAGTTTAAGATCATGATACATGCAAATACCGGCAAAATGATACGAAATGCTATCACAAACATGTCTCCCATATAAGTTGTCATGGATCTCATCAGATGCTCCCAGTCAAACACCTGTCCATTGACCGGTATGACTGTAAATGCATCCACAAAGGCCCGTAATATATAATGATGCATGTCGGTTACCACAAGCAGCATCAGTATAAAATAATTATACAGATTTCCAGTTAATGTTACCTGCGCGTTGTTGATCGGATCAAATTCAGTTGCCATTGACAGACCGATATCCATATCAATGATATTACCCGCAAATAAAATAATGGAATTACAAACGTTTGCAGCAAGTCCGATCAGCAACCCTGTAATTCCCTCTTTCAAAACAATGACTGCATATCCTATAAGCCCGGTATATTCAACCTGTGAAACATCTGCAAACCCAGACACCAGAAGTGCGATCATCGCAGAAAGCCCTATCTTCACCTGATTCGGCACATTCGACATCCCATAAAAAGGTGCAATGTATACAAAGCAGGATACGCGAACAAGTATTAAGATAAAAATTTCAAAATTTTCCAATGAAAATGAATACTGCACCATATGTCAAACCTATCCAAGATAAATACTGAAGTTCGACCATAAGGTCGTCACAAATTCCGACAGCTGATTCAGAATCCACGAACCACATACCATCAATCCAATAAATACTGCCACAATCTTTGGTACAAATGTAAGTGTCTGCTCCTGAATCGAAGTGACTGTCTGAAAAATACTGATAATCAAACCAACCACCAGCGAAATTATCAAAACCGGGGCACTACAGATAATAATATAATAAATTGCATCTTTTGCGATATCAAGAACCTGTCCCTCTGTTATCATATCTCATCACCTCAGATTCCACTAATAAAACGTTTTTACAAGGCTTCCGATCACTAAATCCCATCCGTCTGCCAGAATAAAAAGCAATATTTTAAATGGCAGGGAGATCGTTGTCGGAGGCAGCATCATCATACCCATGGACATCAGCACGGATGCTACGACCATATCAATTACGATAAACGGAATATAAATCACGAAACCGATAATAAATGCAGCTCTCAATTCACTTAAGATAAATGCCGGGATCAGAGTCGTCATCGGAACATCATCATAACTGTCATAGGTTTCATCTGAAATATCCACAAACAGCTTTAAATCTTTTTCCTGCGTCTGACCGTACATGAATTCCCTGATTGGTCCCTGTGCGACGGTAAATGCCTCTTCCGTCGTAATCTCACCCTTGTCAAGAGGCTGGATCGCCTCTGTATTGATCTGCTGGAATGTCGGCCACATAATGAAAAATGTCAAAAATAAAGCCAACGCGATCAATACCTGATTAGGTGGTGCGGTCTGCGTTCCAATTGCGGTACGCAGAAAATGTAATACAATGATAATTCTTGTATAAGAAGTCAGCATGATCAGTATCGATGGTGCCAGTGATAAAATTGTCAATACCAAAAGCATCTTCACCGGTGCCGACAATGATCCGCCATCATTGTTGTATGAAATTGTCAATCCATTTGTACTGTCTTCTGCTGCTCTGGTGACACCACCCTCTGAATTGTCACCATCAAATGTTGTGATACTGTCCGGATCCATGGAAGCTGCATACACAGTTGTTCCACCCGCTGACCATGAAAGCGTCAGAACAAGTACCACCATTGCCACAATTAGTGACACCATACAATATGTCTTTTTCACTCTTGTCATAATCAAAACCTATTTCTTAGGAAAATGTTCCTTCACCCGGTTCAATACCTCACGGAAATTCTCCTGTGCAGCCTTCCCATCCATCGGAAATCTGTTTTGTGCCGCAGAGAGATCCGGTACTTCGCTTAATTGTTCTTCTGTAAGCTGTGTGAGCAGTGTCACATCATCTTTTCCAACAGCTACAACAAGGTAAACCTCACCTGCTTTTACAATTGCAATAAACTTATTATTTCCAACACGTATTGATTCCACAATCTGCAGATTTTTGTTTGCAAAATTTGTTTTCTGATAATTACCGATCCACTTTGTTGTGAAATAGGTGATCGCCAGCACAAAGAGAAAAATGATCAATACGCCCAACAGCTGGATAAAACTGCCTAATGCAGAACTGAGTAATATCATATTAACCTACAACTTTTTTTACTGCTTCAAGAACACGCTCTGCCTGGAATGGTTTGACGATAAAGTCTTTTGCTCCTGCCTGGATTGCTTCGATAACCATAGCCTGCTGTCCCATTGCAGAACACATAATAATTTTAGCTCCTGGATCTAATGCTTTGATCTTCTTTAATGCTTCAATACCATCCATCTCAGGCATTGTGATATCCATTAATACAAGATCTGGTTTTGCTTCTGGATATTTTTCTACTGCTTTCTGTCCGTTTTCTGCCTCTGCAGCAATCTCATAACCATTCTTTGTTAAGATATCCTTAATCATCATTCTCATAAATGCTGCGTCATCGCAAATCATTACTTTAGCCATATTATTTGTTTCTCCTCTTCTTTCCTATCTTATTTCACAATTTCAGTGATTCTCACACCAAAACTTTCTTCAATTACTACGACTTCACCCTTGGCAACGTATTTTCCGTTTACCAGAATATCTATTGGTTCACCGGCAATTCGATTCAACTCGATGATCGTACCAGGTGCGAAATCCAAAATCTCATGGATCGACTTTGTTGTTCTTCCAAGTTCTACTGTCACTTCAAGTGGAACATCCATGATCAATCCGATGTTCTCTGCTCCTGCAACCTGTGCAATACTTGGATTAAAAGCCTGAAACTGTGCCGGCTGTACATTTACCGGCTGTGCATACATTTGATTCATATTCGGTGCCATCATTGGCTGTCCCATCATCGGCTGCCCCATCATTGGCTGTCCCATAACCTGCTGACCTCCCATCGGCTGTTCCATCTGAGGCTGTGGTGCAGCTGGCTGTGCACTCACTGCTTTTTCTGCCTCGTTCGATGTGGAATTGGTATCCGCTTCCATATTCTTTGTAATGCTTGCGCACATCTCCTTCGCAAAAGAAACCGGATACAACTGCATGATCTCACTGTCTACCAGATCTCCAATCTCCATCTTAAATGAAATCTTAACAAACGAACCGGATAAAAAATCTGCGATTGATCCCTCATCAATATTATCATGAAGATCCACAAGATCTGCAACTGGCGGACTGATATCGATGGTCTTATTCAGCATAGAGGAAAGAGAGGTCGCTGCGGAACCCATCATCTGATTCATCGCTTCGCTGATTGCACTTAAATGTAACTCTCCAAGTTCTCCATCTGTATTAGTACCATCACCACCCATCATCAGGTCTGTAATGACTTTTACATCATGTTCTTTTAAAACAAGAATATTACTTCCATCCAAACCAACTGTATATGCAATTCGGATAAATACACACGGTTTTTCATATGCATCACAGATGTCACTCCATGTTGCAAAAGATACAACCGGCGTTGAAATATCTACTTTACGATTTACAAGGGAAAACAATGTTGTTGCCGCTGTTCCCATGCTGATGTTACCAATTTCGCCAATCGCGTCTTTCTCAGCATCTGTCAGCAAATCATTTTTATTTGCATCATCCGGGTTATTCAGCAAAGCACTGATTTCTTCCTGTGACAAAACACCATCCATTACTACTGCTCCTCTCTTACCACTGATGTAACTCTTACTGCATAATTATCGCCGACAGCTCCCGGCAGAGCAGTAAATTTTTTTATATTACCGACAAAAATATTCAGATCCTGATTCACACCCGAATCCAGCCGGATAATATCTCCAACCTGAAGATTTACAAAATCGTCCACGGAAATAGTACTGTTTCCCAAAACCGCTTTTACAGGAATCTTCGCTTTTGAGATCAAAGCTTCGATCGCATCTGTATACTGCTTATCGTCATGTTCCTGAAGATTGGAATACCAGAACTTCGTATTCAGCTTGTCCATGACACTTTCCAATGTCAGATACGGAAGACAGATATTCATAAGACCTTCCACATCGCCAATCTTGATATGTAATGTCACAAGTGCGATCATCTCGGTCGGCGAAATAATCTGCGCAAACTGTGAGTTTGTCTCAATCCGTTCAAGCCGCGGTGAAATCTCACAGACACTCGACCAAGGCTCCGGCAAAAGACTTACACATACATTATAGATTCTCTCCAGAATCAAAAGTTCAATCTCGGAGAAATCTCTTGGCTTATCTAACGGAGTTCCCAATCCACCGAGCATTCGGTCAACAATTGCATACCCCAGATTGTCTGCAAGTTCTATAATAATACTGCCACTCAAAGGCGATACATTCACCAATCCGAGTAAAACCGGATTTGACAGTGCATTCGTGAATTCAGAATAGGTAACCGCCTCTGAATTCATCACTTCCACCTGTACTGTTTTTCTCAAATAAACAGGTAAGTTCGTCGAAAGAAGTCTTCCATAATGTTCAAAAATGATTTCCAACGTACGCAAATGCTCTTTTGAGAACTTTGCTGGACGGGTAAAATCATAATTTTTTACTTGTTTTTCGTCTTTTACTTTCATGTCCTCAGCATCAAGTTCACCACTGCTCAATGCCTGCAGAAGACTATCTATCTCATTTTGAGATAAGACTTCACCCATTCTCTTTCACCACCTAGCATTCTAATTTACTGCGTATTTACACTGGAGAAACTTACCCCAACGATAAAGTCAGAACCGAACATCTCCTGCAGATCTTCGAGAATAGCATCTTTAACGCTCTGCTCGTCCTCCCGGAACTGTTCCATTGTATATCCGGAAACAATGGTGTTGATATCATTTTTGATCAATGTTTCCTTCGCTTTCAATCCTTCTGTACCTATGCTCTTGTATCCGTCACTCTTTGTATTCAGCGACAAACCGATAGAAAATACAGCCACATGGTCTTTTCCATCACCGCTTGGACTTAAGTTGACGGTAAAGCTGGCTTCAATATCATAAACTTCAATATCTTCCACCGGAACTGCTGCGGTATCTTTGCTGCTTCCATCTTCCAGCTCCAGATCAATTGCTGATGCAATCTTATCGATCAGCTGATTTGATTTTCTCGTCTGAGGAATGATCGTAAACGCAAGAATTGCAGTCAAAACGAGATTCACCAGAACTAATGCAAGGATAATTACTGTCATCAGATTCTTTTTCATTGTTTGTGCCTTTCTTCTGTTAATTAATTTATTTCGGAATAATATGAATTATATATCTTTATCTCAACACGTCTGTTGCGCGCCCTTCCCTCCGGTGTGGAATTATCTGCAATCGGAACGTATTCGCCTCTTCCGGATGACTTGATATGTGACGGATCGATCGTTGTGATATTGCGCATATAATCTGCCACATATAATGCCCTGTACATTGACAGCACATCGTTATTTTCATATTTTGAAGAATGCGTGAACGGAATATTATCCGTGTGTCCCTCTATCTCTATCATGTTCTGCTGATAACTCTGAAGAATCTTTCCAATCTTATCCATCAAAGGATAGGCTTCTGACTTGATCTCAGATTTTCCGGAATCAAACAGCACTGCACCATTTAAATTCAACAGCACATATTCCGCATTAAAATCGATTTCCACCTGATCCTGTATGCCATATTGTGCTACAAGATCCTGCACCTGCTCTGCCATCTGTTCTGACTCGGCAAGCGCTTCTTCTTTATACTCTTCCGCAACATCTGAACTTTCTGATGTATCATCTGTCGTCTGCGTATTTGCCATCTGATTATAATAGATGTCATACATCTGTAACTGGCTCACGCCGGAAGAAACCATCTCACCATCTCCGATGGAAGCTCCACCACTCGGCAGAATACTAAAGCTGCTCTGCAAAGATGCAATCACCATCTCAAACTTCTCAGCATCCACTGTTGACATAGAAAACAGTAAAACGAAAAAGCAAAGAAGTAAATTCATAAGATCACTAAACGTCGCCATCCATGCCGGAGCGCCTGCCGGTGCTTCTTCTGTCTTCTTTCTTGCCACTATGCTTCACCTCCGGCTGCTTCATCACCTTCTCCGAGACTTCCTGCTGCCTGTGGTGTCAGGAATGATTTCAGCTTTTCTTCAATGACACGCGGATTTTCACCTGCCTGAATGGAAAGCAATCCTTCCACGATCATTTCTTTTATTGCAACTTCTCTCTCATTATTCACCTTAAGCTTTGACGCAGTTGGATTACAAAGCCAGTTGGCGATCAATGAACCATATAATGTAGTGACCAGGGCAACCGACATAGCCGGTCCGATACTCGATGCATCTTCCAGATTCTTAAGCATGTTAATAAGACCGATCAGCGTACCGATCATACCCCATGCAGGACCTAATTCTGCCCATTTCTCCCAGAATGCGATTACTTTCTTATGTCTTTCTTCCATACAGGACAGGCTTGTCTCCATGATGCCACGCACCAGTTCCGGATCCGTACCATCCACAACAAGCATTACGCCCTTTTTCATAAAATCGTCTTCAATATCATTGGCTGCTTCCTCTAATGCGAGCAAGCCTTCTTTTCTTGCCACATTCGAGAGATCAATGATCTTTTTGATCGTCTCTGCCGGATCTTCTGCCTTTTCCTTGAAGGTAAGTGTAATACCCTTCAGTCCGTTAATGAAATCCGGTAACTTGTGTGCTGCCAGTACACCGGAGATAGAACCTCCGACTGTTATGATGATAGACGCCGAATCAACCATGTTTTTCAAAGCTTCAAATCCACCATTACTGAAAACACCGAATACAAACATTACTGCGCCGAGTATTATACCGGCTAAAGATGCGATATCCATATCTTCCACCTGCCATCCTTGTTAATATATTTAAAATTTAATTTTCATTTTCTGTTTCAAATCCAGTTTCCATAATTTCCCGCTTATATGATTTTACTAAACTTTTTATCTGTTGTCTACTTTCTTTTACAATTATTTTTCGTCCTGTCGTGAAAGTGATCACGGTATCCGGTGTTTCTTCGACAAGTTCGATCAGATCCGCATTCACCAAAATCTGTGTACCATTTAATCTTGTCACTTCGATCATAGTGTTCATCCTTTCCTTATTGTTAACAGACAATGAAAACAATGAAACAATGTTTAGTATACCATATCTTGTTATAGTATGGAACATATTTACTAAATAATCGTTACTTTTTTTATACTATTTCTATTCAAGGAGGAATCTATAACGTTTTATAGATTCCCCCATTCAGTTTATATTATCGTTTTAAGTTTACAAGTTCCTCTAATAATGTATCGGAAGTTGTAATAACACGGGAGTTTGCCTGGAAACCACGCTGTGTTGTGATCATGGACGTAAACTCTGAGGAAAGGTCTACGTTCGACATTTCCAGCTCGCCGGTTGTCATGGAAGATCCGTCTGCAGAAATCTCCACACCGATGCCATCAAATTCACCGGAGTTTAAGGTTGTGCGGTAGCAGCTCTCTCCGACTTTCTCAAGACCGGATGCATTAGAGAACTGTGCAACTGCGATCTGTCCTAACAGCTCTGTGTTACCATTGTCGTATGTACCATAGATACGTCCGTTTGTGTCAATGGAGATACCTGTCATTGCACCAAGCTTGCGTCCTTTTCCGGTTGTACCGTCCACTGCTCCGGCATCTGCGCCGATTGTGGATTTACCGCTGTTGTTGTAGTTTAAGCACTGGGAGAAGTCTACAGTAATATTCTGGAAGTTTCCGTTTTTATTTAAGTTTGCAGTGTTCAGGTTCAATTCCACACTCTTCTCTGTACCATTACCGATGCTCTTAAATTTTCCATCCTTTGTGTCGAATTTTAATGAACTTGTCGCACTTGTTTTTATAATTTGAAAAGAATGTGTTCCGTCTGCATTTGGAACATCCTTAAATTCATAATCGGTATTTTTTGCTGCCGCACTGTCCTGAATATTTTTCAAATTTCCCTCTGATACACCAAACACATCTTTGATTGTTTTATGAGTATCTATGCCATCTTTTAGAATTTTTCCACCAACAATTGTAATTGTTGCTCCCGGAGCATTATCATCTTTCAATGTTCCATTTGCCGCATCATAAGTATATCCACATCCCGGTAAAGTCGATGAATAAGAAGCAATTGTGGTTTTTGTATCGGTATCACCGAAAATTTCCTTCATCTGTGCCTGTGTGAATCCTTCAGTAATATTCTTATTATTGCTATCTAAAATAGATGTCAGCTCTACTGTGTACTCACCGTCTGTTCCTGTTGCCTTGATCGCAAATTTTGCGGTGTACTGATAGCCAAGATTATCGTAAAAGTTAAGATTCATAACTTTTCCGGCATCACTCTTAACATCCGCATCATTCTCATCCAGCACACCGGCGATGGTAGCCTGTGTGGTTGCCTCCGGTGCAGAAGTCAGGTTCTTCTCCTGCATGATACGGAGTGCCGAAACAGTATCCTTACGGATCTCACCTGTTGTCTCGTCAACCTGCCATCCCATAACCGTATAACCTGTTGAGGACATACATAAGTTACCGGAACCGTCTACGTAGAAAGAACCGGAACGGGTAAATACGTTCTCAGAACCATTGTTTACAATAAAGAAGTTCGTTGAGTTTTTATCGGTCAGACGGATATCAAACGGATTTCCGGTTGTCTCAGATGCACCTGCAGAAGTGATGCTGACTTTGGTTGCTGCCGCAGTTGTACCAAGACCGATCTGCTTTGCATTGACACCGCCGGTACCGGTTGTTGCATTTGCTCCGGACGCATTCGAAGTGGTCTGATATAAGATATCACTGAATGTTACGGAAGAAGATTTAAAAGCTACTGTGTTGACGTTGGCGATATTATTACCGATCACGTCCATTCTTGTCTGATGTGTCTTTAAACCTGACACAGCAGAGTACATTGATCTCATCATAATGAAATGACCTCCTAAAGTTCTTTTGGCGCAAGGTGTCTGGTTTCTTCTGTCAGTCAGAAACCGATTGCTCCCCTAAGGTCCAGCTATATGATCACTGCGCCATCAATATTGGTATAAATGTTGTCATCGGATTCCGTGCGGTCCATTGCCGTCACAACTGTTTTGTTTGGGACATTTACAATGAATGCCAGAGAATCAACGATTACGAGTGACTCCCGAATTCCCTTTTCACTTGCTTTTTGAACTCCACTCTCCAGCCGTTCGCTCTGTTCTTTTGACAGATTGATCTTTCTGTTCTCCAGTCTCATGGAGGCATGTTTGGAAAATTTCAGTTCCAAGCTCTCAGAAACATCCTGTTTCTGTTTTAAAATTTCCTCAAAGGACAATCCCGATGCATTGACTGTGGAATTTCCTTTTCCAGTACCAAGATAACGGTCCGTGATCTGTTCAATCGAAGTGAATTGGTTATTAATTTTATTCATAACCCCATCTCCTGTTACTCTGTCCTGTCTGAACTGTTATCGGTTGTATCTCCTGATCCTGCACTTCCTGTTTCTTCTGTTTTGTCTGTACTATCAGATTTGTCTGTGCTATCCGTCTTGCCTGTACTGTCAGCTTTGTCTGTACTGTCCGTCTTGCCTGTGCTGTCAGCTTTGTCTGTACTGTCCGTCTTGCCTGTGCTGTCAGTCTTGTCTGTTCCCTCCGCTTTGTCAGATTTGTCTGTTTTGTCAGATCCATCTGCAGATTCGTTTGCCTTGATCAGTTCTTTTAATCTTGCCTCAAGTTCTTCAAACTTCTTCCAGGAATCTTTGGAAACGAATTTCTTCTGGTAATCGCTCAGTCCATCATACATCTTACGGATGCTCTCAATATTATCCTTGTTTGCAAGCGAGATTGAATTTTTGGATGGCAGTAATGAAATTGCGGATTTAATTGTCTCTGCAAGTGTCACTGCTTCCATATAAGTTGCGTCTGCAACAGTATCCAGATCCTTCAGGTTGTAAAGTCCATCATTGACAGAAAGAAATGTTTCTCCGTTTTTGTGAAGTACATAATCACAGGTTCCTGCGATATAGCTTGTCTCTCCTGTTGTAGATGAAGTCACTTTCATGATGACATACTTGCCAACCAGATCATTTGCCGAAGAAGCCTCGATCGTACTCTGCACACTAAGCTGTGACTCCAGCTGTGAGAAGGTCGCAAGCTGTGCAATATACTCGGTATTACTTGTCGGTTCCAACGGATCCTGATACTGCATCTCTGCGCATAAAATCTGTAAGAACTGGTCATAACCAAGCTTGTTGGTCTTTTTATCTTTCTCGGACGATTTTGTTGATGTACTGCTTTTACCGGTAGTCTCATCTACAAATTTTCCATCTTTTACCTGCTGAATTAACGCCATTGTCTCTCTCCTTTCTCAAAACTTATGCAGTGTAATCTACACTGTTTCCCTGTTCTGCCATCATTTTGGCTGCCAGAGTTTCTTCTTCCGACATCACGCCGGATAATTCACTTAAATCATTCAGATTTAATCTGTGGGTTCTGCCTTTTTCTTTTTCCTGCTGCTCGCCCTGCTGTTTTTCACCCTCTGCATTCTGCTCAAGGTTTTTCTCAAACTCATGGCTTGCAACGGTCACTTCAACAGCATCCACTTTCACACCAGCCTGCTCTAAATTCTGTCTGAGTTCTACGGTCTGGGCTTCTAATGCCTCTTTTACCACTGCATTCTGTGTCATGATCCTTGCTGTTACTGCGCCTTCCTGCTCGGTAACCTTAAGAATGATCTTTCCGAGGTTCTGCGGGTTCAGCTGTAACTCCATGCTCGTCTTATCTTCTGTCAGGATCACTCTTGCGGACTCTACGATCTGATCGATCACATCCTGTGTATTTACACTCTGCGGTAACGGTTCTACTGTCTCAACATTAGCAAATTCCTGTACCACCTGACTCTGTGGTGTGATAACCGCCCCGTCTGCAGTATGGGCTGTCTCATTTGTAAAACGGAACCTACCTAGTGTATCAGAAGAATCGTTCTGATCTGTGGAATCCTCTGCCACATTTTCAGATGTCATCCCATTCTGTACAGTTTCCTGTTCCGGAATATCTTCCGTTACCTCAGAAGACTGTGTATCCTGCGCAGGCGCATTTTCTGCCGCTTTTGTCTGTCTTCCATCCTCTACCGCAAATTTCTGTGTTGATGCACCGGTATCCTCTGTGGCTGTCTGATCTGTAACAACTGCCTCATCCACAGATGCTTCTGTTTCCTGTCCGGTAACAGCATCTGACGATCCGGCATTATCGTCCATCACTTTGGCAACTGCGCTCTGAAACTCTTCCAGACTCATGTCAAGTGCATTTAAAATATCTTTTCCAATGTCATTGACACTCTGCAGTACATTTACAAACTGTTCACTGCACAAAAGCTGTGGTACGCTGTCTGCTCCGGTAAGTTCTGCCACAAGATTTGCAAGATTGTTCTGATTCAGCAGATCCTGGAACTGCAAGCCAAGTGTCTGCATTGCTGCTTCAATCGCTTCATCGGACACGCCAAGTTCCTCTTTCAGAACTTCTTTTACATCTTCTGTAAACTGTTCGAACTGCTCTTTGACAACATCCTCTGATGTGACCTGTTTTATCTCTGATGCGATCGAATTATCCTTGTACTGATACTTCTGATAATCATCTGCCGCTTTCGCAGTGTCCTTACTGCCATTTGCTGCTGTCTTTACTGTTTCGTTGTGGTCAATCCCTGCATAAGATGCTGTCTGACGGTTTCCGGACTGTTTCATCATAGAACCAAAATCTACTTTTCCAGTGGTGATCCGGGTATTGCTTTCTGTCCCCTGCACAGACTGTGTGCTTTGGTTAAACATTTTTCCTAATTCAGAAATTGTTGTACCAGCCATATGCTTCCTCCTTTCTTCTTTTATCGTCTTACTGTCTGGCAGTATGCACTGCCCGGAAAAGATCCTCAGATCTCTCCCTCTATTCTGAAGGCTCCATGATCTCAGTTACTTTTGCTGCCGTATCCGAGTTCATCTTACCGAGAATATCTCCTCTGGACTGCGTGTCCATATTGGATAATATATCTGCTACCAATTGAAGGTTGTCTGTCATTGTATCAAAAATAGCTGCCGCCTCTTTCGGCTTCATGCTGGAATAAGTCTTCACATAATCATCCATCTGTTCATCCGTCAGAGTCTGTTCTACCACCTGTTTATAAAGCACTTCCGCATTTGCTGCATCAATACTCTCATAATACTCTTTGTAATTACTTATATCGGGAGCATCTTCCGAAAAGACAACATCCTCATACCATTTTTCTTTTTCCTTCTCAAAATCTGCCTCATTCTGCTTATAGGTATCCAGTTCTTTCGCCTTCTCCTCTAACTGTGCAATATAATCTGCATCAGAATTTGCACTGTTCTGGGTGTCTGCAAGCTCAATCTCAAGCTCTTTGATCCGGTTGATCGCATCATCCAGATTTGTGTATGCATACTGGCTGTCTTCCGTGGAAATCTCCTCTGTGACAGAATCCGGCAAAATCTTATTCAGATAAGGAACATCTTTGATCACAGGAGCTAAGACTCCCGAGCCAAATCCGCCCACATCCAGCTTGATCAGCATTGCAAAGATGGCAAGCCAGATCAGAATGATAATAATCGTGACAAAGAACACAAGGATTTTGCCTCCAACGGTTTCCTCATCTCCATCCAGATCATCCGGATTTTTCTGTTTTCTCTTCTTTTTTTCCAGCTTTTTTGCCGCCTTTAACTGTTTTTTATCTAAAACTTCATTTTCCTGCTGTAATTCTTCCTGCTGCTTTTGTTCTGCCATAATCTCGTCCATGCCTTTCTCGTATATTGCCCTGTCAAAATTACCGGGTTTCTGTCATCCCCTCATGATAGGTGTAACTTACAAGCTCATCAATTTCTTTATTCTCTGCATATTGCATTTCCTGTTTAAAAACTTCAAACGCCTGCTCTTTCAGTCTCTCATGCGTCTTTCTTTCCATCATGACTTCATTGAGTTTCAACCGGGCAGCCTCTACATTTTTTTCTGCGACATGCACATTCATCATCTGGCTGCGCTGCATCGTTTTCATGGTATCTACTGCCCGCTTGCATTCTTTGATCTTAGGTACATCAATGGTTCCATTCACCAGGTTTCTCGCCTGGCTTTCATAACCTGCCTTGCGTATCATGATCTGCTGGAGTTTTCCCTGTTCATCCATGAGTTTTGCATTTGCAACTCCATATGCAATCTTCGCCTGGCCTTCCATTTTTTCTTTTATATCTAATATGCTTTGCATCCGATATGCAAATTTTGCCATATCCTATCAACCTCTAATCATTAAAAAGTGCACGCAGCAGATTGATCTCCTGTTCAAACTGGAATTTTTCGTCGGTCTTCTGCATCAGGAAATCATTTACAGCATCGATTTTCTGGATGGCATAATCGATATTCCTGTTAGAACCGCTCTTATAGGCTCCAATATTGATCAGATCTTCCGCCTCATTGTATGTAGCAAGTACATTTTTTAACCTGCCTGCCAGTTCTTTATGTTCCGGCGTTGCAATGGAACTCATAACCCTGGAAATACTCTGTAAAATATCAATGGCCGGATAGTGGTTTTTATGTCCCAGTTTTCTGGACAGCATGATGTGTCCGTCTAAAATGCTCCGGGCTGTATCTGTGATCGGTTCATTAAAATCATCACCATCTACCAGTACTGTATATAATCCGGTGATCGATCCTTTATCTGAAGTTCCTGCACGCTCTAACAGTTTTGGCATCTCCGAATATACACTCGGCGGATATCCTCTGGTTACAGGCGGTTCTCCGGATGCAAGTCCAATCTCGCGCTGTGCCATGGAAAAACGTGTCAGGGAATCCATCATCAGAAGCACATCTTTTCCCTGATCCCTGAAATACTCTGCAATGGATGTCGCCGTCATTGCTGCCTTCTTACGGATCAATGCCGGTTTGTCAGAAGTCGCCACAACGACAATAGAACGTTTCATACCCTCTTCTCCGAGATCCCGTTCCACAAATTCGCGCACCTCACGGCCACGCTCACCGATCAGGGCAATGACATTGATATCTGCCTTTGTATTTCTTGCAAACATACCAAGCAGTGTACTTTTTCCGACACCGGAACCTGCAAAAATTCCGATACGCTGTCCTTTTCCGACTGTGATCAATCCGTCGACCGCTTTCACGCCGAGAGGAAGCACCTCACTGATGATCTTTCTTGACATCGGATCCGGAGGCTGTGCATCGACCGGATATTCATACGGTGTTTCTAATTTGTCAATGTCCGTTGGACGTCCAATTCCGTCTAAGGTGTGCCCTAAGAGTTCATTTCCTACAGAAACAGATAAAGGATGCCCCGTATTTTCAACGATACATCCTACTCCTATCCCCTCTACGCTCTCATAAGGCATCAAAAGCAGTCTTTTATCCCTGAAACCTACAACCTCAGCCATTACCACGGTGCCAGCATTTTCATCAATGATAATTCTGCACAAGTCATTCAGTTTTGCGTCCGGACCTACGGATTCAATGGTCAATCCAACAATTTTAACAACTTTTCCAAGCCGTTTAAAATATGTATTCTCCGCCAGTCGTAAATACTTGTTATACCTGCTGTCCACTTTCAACCATCCTTATAAGCATAGTGATTTTATATCTTTTATGAGATTTTCGAGCTGCACACCAAGGCTGCAGTCGAATACTCCCGAGTCTGTCTCGATCACGCAGGAATTTCCATCCATGGAGGAATCTGCAACAATCTCGATCTCGATTCCGGCTCCCACTCGTTCCAGAATTTCTTCTTTATGATTCTCAAGAAACATCACATTGCTGTTAGCAACCTTGATGCGGAATTTTTTATCTCCCTCGATATTTAAAATTGCATCATCAATGAGATACATCAGAATGTGTTTTTTATTATCAAACTGAATATGGAATACTTTGTTAAAAACCTCAAGGATCACATCTACCAGATCCTTTTCCATATTTTTTTGTTTCTCCCTGAATTCATCCTGAAGCGTTTCCTGTTTTCTCTGATATTCATTCTGTAACTGTTCACGCTGTGCCGCCAGCTCACTCTCCAGGCACTGTCTTCCCTCCTGATATCCGGTATTTTTTGCATTCTCCCGGATATTTTCAGCTTCCTGATCTGCCTGACTTAAAATTGTTTCTGCCTGCGCATGTGCTTCCGCTAAAATCTTCTCAGCCTCTTTTTTTGCTTCTGCAGTATGGTCGATCTCCTCCACATAATCTGTGTCAGGACCAACGATCCCTGCTGAGAAACCATTTCCGTCTGTTGTTTTTTGTTCCATGCGCTTAAGCTCTGCCATCTTCTCTAAACGCTTTTCTACAATATCATTTGAGTTAATGACGCGTGTTTTATCCGGCTCATTGTGCACGAAATATTGTTTGTAAAGATTAGGCAATAATCTCGTCACCTCCGCCTCTTGAAATTACGATCTCACCTGCATCTTCGAGTTTTCGGATCACACTGACAATCTTCTGCTGTGCCTCCTCAACATCCTTCATACGCACAGGTCCCATAAATTCCATATCCTCTTTGATCATGGCAGCCAGACGTTTTGACAGGTTGTTAAAGATTGCATTCTGAACATCTTCGTTTGCACCCTTCAATGCAATACCAAGATCTGAGTTTTCAACATCACGAAGAACACGCTGGATAGCTCTGTCATCGAGAAGAAGGATATCCTCAAATACGAACATCTTCTTACGGATTTCATCTGCAAGCTCAGGTTCTTCAATTTCAAGAGATTCCATAATATGCTTCTCTGTAGAACGGTCTACCGTATTTAAGATATTCACGATCGCATCGACACCTCCGACAATCGTGTAATCCTGGTTGACCAGAGAAGAAAGTCTTCTTTCTAACACTCGCTCCACCTCTTTGATCACATCCGGTGATGTACGATCCATCATTGCGATCCTCTTTGCAACATCCGCCTGTTTCTCCGGTGGAAGTGCTCCTAAAACCATCGCCGCCTGCGCTGCTGTCAGATATGATAAAATCATTGCGATCGTCTGTGGATGCTCATCCTGGATAAAGTTCAAAAGCTGACTCGGATCTGTCTTCCGCACGAACTCGAATGGGCGGACCTGTAAGGAAGCAGTCAGCTTGGAGATAACCTCCTGTGCTTTTTCCTGTCCAAGAGCCTTGTCAAGAAGCTCTTTTGCATAACCGATACCACCCTCTGCGATATACTGCTGTGCCAGACACACCTGATAAAACTCATTTAAAATATCTTCTTTTACCTGTGGAGACACGCTTCTTGTATTTGCGATCTCCAGCGTAAGTTCCTCAATCTCTTCTTCTTTCAGATGTTTAAAAATATCTGCGGAACGTTCAGGTCCTAATGTAATCAGCAGGATTGCGGCTTTCTGAACGCCATTGTAATCTGCAGTTGCCATATTCTACTCCCACTCCTCATTCAGCCAGTTTCTAAGTAAGGAAGCTGCCGCTTCCGGATTTTCTTCTACGAATTTTTCTATCAGGACTCTTGTCTCTGATTTTTCATTGAATCCGATATCCTGCAATGTATCTGCAGATTCTTTCGTGGATTCAAGCAGAGACTCCACGGAAAGTTCCGGCTCCGGCTCGACTGCTTTCTCTTTTCTTGTGCTGCGGAATACTACATAACCTAATAGTGCAAAAATCAATACTGCAAGGATGATCTGCAGATAATCCGATATAGTCCGTGTACTTCCTTTGCTGTACTGGAACATCGGCTGATCATATGCAATGATCGTGATATTGCTCACCGGTACACCTGTTGCATTGGAGATCAGCGTATAAAGATCCTGGTCTACTTCCGCCTTTACAGGTTCACTGTTTGCAGCAACATACTCATCAAAGGTCATGTCACCGAGCGTTCCGGAAGCACGCAGTGTATCCTCATCATAGATCACATAGTTCGTTGCGACTGCAGATATGGATGAGCCGTCATAATTAACAGTTCCAACTGCCGGTGTTGTTGTTGTGATCTTCTCGTTATTCTGGTAGTTCGTGTTCGTCTCAGACACACTGGAACTTGTGTAATCATTATCTTCCATCACATAAGTCGTATCGTCATCATTGGAATCGGTTCCCGGTGTTGCCGCTGCTCCACCGACTGCATTCGATTCATATTCACTCTTTGATCCCACCATACCGTTGGTCTGTCCATCCGGCGCATAATACTCATGTGTGGATTCTGTGGTCTGGTCAAAATTCATCGCAAGATTCAGACCAACTTCTACATTGTCAAACAGTGATGATCCTACAAGGACATCTTTCACCTGGCCTTTTACCTGATTTTCCGCTTTGGTCTTTAAAGACAACTGGTTGTTGGCATTTCCTGTCACAGACGTATCATCCTGACCAGAGAAAAGAACATTTGAACTATTATCGAGGATGAGCACATTGGATGTGTCATCATTTCCAACATTTGTTGCAAGATATTTTGCAAGTCCGGCTGCCTGTTCATCATCCATTGTTCCATTGAGCGTCAGGATCGCTGTCACATATGCCTGTTCGCCCTTGGAGAGGATCGTTCCATCTTCGTCCGGCAGATCCAGTGTCACTGCCGCTGCATCTACATTCGATAATGTCTCAAGCTTCTCAGCATAATACTCTTCGAGATATAATTTGTACTTTTTGGTCTTGTCTGCCTCAGTGGAACTGAAACCTCCATCAAACACGTCGCTTAGCTTCGTGCCGCTGGTTGGAATGTCATTTGTTCCAAGAACAATGGAAGCATTTGCGTAATCTTTCTCATTTACCTGAAAGGCAAGCCCATCTTCGGAGAGTTCATAAGAAATATTCTCGGAGTCGAGAATGTTCTTGACCTGTCCCGATTCTGCTGTCGTCGCGCAGGTAACTAATGTTACCATTTTAGGCTTGGAAACGACTGCTGCAAGAATTGCAAGAGCCACAAGCACAACTGCCACAATGCTGATCAGCAGTGTCTTTTGTTTTGTATTGAATTTTTTCCACCATTCTAGGATTCTGTCTAAAACCTTTTGTACCTGTTCCGGCATTTTCATCTACCCTCGTTCACTAAATTTGCATATTCATGATTTCTTTGTATGCATCGATCATTTTATCTCTCACTGCCACCGTATACTGGATCGCAGTAAGTGCTTTGTACTGTGCCGTTGTCAGATCATGTGTGTTCTCTGACTGTCCCAATGCAAAACGGATCGCCTCTGACTGTGCGTTGTTCTGCAGGTTGTTTGTCTCTGAAACCATATTCATCGCAGATGAAAGGACAGAACTGAACGAATCATCATCTGTCGTGACCAGCCTGTTCTGCTGTGCGATCTGATTCAGATAATCTGAACTGATATTTGTCAATGAACTGATATCCATATGTCATACCACCTTACTTATCTTTTATCTTTACTTATTTTCCAATGGAGAGTCCGCTCTGTGCAATTGATTTTGCAGCCTCGAATGCTGTTGTGTTTGCCTCATACGCACGGGATGCATCAATAAGGTTCGTCATCTCTGTGACCGTATTCACATTCGGATAAGAAACATAACCATTCTCATCCGCATCCGGATTGGACGGATCATACTCCATGATAAAATCAGTCTCTGTGTCCTCTTTGACAGAAGATACTTTCACACCATTTCCGACAAACTTAGATCTGGCATTCTGATAATACCTTGAGAAAGAAGTCACTTCCTTCTCTGCAAAAGTAACAATTTTTCTTCGGTATGGAGTTCCATCTTCTGTTCTTGTCGTATTTACATTTGCAATATTCTCTGCAATGGTATCCATACGGAAACGCTCCGCAGTCATTCCCGAAGCACTGATATCAAACGCCTGAAATAAAGCCATTTTTATCCTCCTGTAATCCTGCTCTTATTTTACTTTAAAACTGCCTGCATTCTCGTAAAATCAGAGGTGATGCTGTTCGTAAGTGCCTGATAACGGATCGTCTCCGATGCCAGTTCCACATTCTCGGTATCTGGATCCACGTTGTTCCGGTCCAGACGGTAAGAATAATTTGATGAGTCTGTATGGGTAGATACATTCAGACCGGAAAGATCCGCATTTAAGGAACGGATTTTCTTGTCCAGCGTTGTGTATTTGGAGTGGCCTAATTCTCTCTGAAGTACAGACTCAAAATCCACTTCCTGTCTCTTATATCCCGGCGTATCTGTGTTCGCAAGATTATTCATAATCGCAGTCTCACGAAGCCAGCTTGCATCCGCCGCTTTATCCAACACATTGATATAGTCAAATGCGTTCGTAGTAATCATGACACATTCCCCTTCCAATTTACATAATTCAACAGTAACCTAGTTTTATTATAAAGAATAAATCCAAAAACACAAGTCTTTTTTTACCATTTTTGACATATATTGTAGATTTTTGACTTTCAGGCACAATATGGTGTTTTGTTTTTTCAATCTGTGTTCCCGTTTTCCATGACAGATCCTGCTTAATGTGAAAAAAGGACTCTATAGCAAGCTATAAAATCCCTTTTTTCACGTAAATCCCTTTATTTTATGTTATTTTCTTTCTTGATCTGTTCCAGTTCATCAAAGACAACGTCATTCAGAACTTTGATATAGGTTCCCTTCATGCCGGAAGATCTTGATTCGATCACTCCTGCACTCTCAAACTTGCGGAGTGCATTGACGATCACAGATCTTGTGATTCCTACACGGTCTGCGATCTTACTTGCAACAAGAATCCCCTCTTTGCCATCCATCTCCTCAAAAATATGGGTGATGGCTTCCAGTTCTGAAAAAGAAAGCGTGCTGATCGCAGATTTTACGATCTGGACTTTTCTTGTCTCCTCAGCGTTCTCTTCATTTACCGAACGCATCATCTCAAGTCCTACCACGGTTGTCCCATATTCGCTCAAAATAATATCATCAATATCATACGGATCATTCTCCCGGTACACAAACAGTGTTCCGAGCCGCTCTCCTGCAATGTCGATCGGTGTTATGATCGCAGTATATTTCTTAATGTCATTCACAAATCCCAACGTCTCGAGATTGACATTCTCTTTTGTGGACAGGATTCCAAGTAAACGTTCATTCAGCAATGGATCGATAAATCCGCCGACCTCATCCACGATCAGCTCCCGGATCTCTTCCACACCATCCGTCAGACCGGTTCCTAACACTTTTCCCTTTTTACTGATCACAAGAATGTTAGAGTTTAAAATATCCTTAAGCACATCACAGATATCATTAAATACCACTTTTGACGAATTGTTGTTATGCAGCAATTTATTGATTTTTCTTGTTTTATCTAACAATTGAACGCTCATTTGACAGCCTCCCATAAGTTTTTGCTGGTTTTTTATGACATTTTGTATTTTAGCACATTTATTCAGAAAATTCAATATATTCAAATTATTCCTGATTTTTTTCTTTCTTCTCTGTCACATAACCGCACTGCTCGTCTGCGCAGACGATTTTGCTGCCTTTCATAACCATGTAGCCGCCGCATTTCGGGCATTTCTCTTCTACCGGACGTGACCAGCTCATAAAGTCGCATTCCGGGTTATTCTCACAGCCGTAATACTTTCTGCCCTTCTTGGTCTTTTTCAGCACAATCTCTTTGCCGCATTTCGGACATTTGACGCCGATTTTTTCCAGATAAGGTTTTGTGTTGCGGCATTCCGGGAATCCAGGGCAGGCAAGGAACTTACCATGCGGTCCATATTTCACAACCATATTTCTGCCACAGACATCGCAGACCACGTCGGTCACTTCATCCTCAATTTTGACCTTCTCAAGATCTTTTTCCGCAGCCTCGACTGCTTTTTCAAGATCCGGATAAAAGTTCTCTATAACCGTTTTCCAGTTAACAGTTCCCTCGCCGACACTGTCGAGCAGGCTCTCCATGTTTGCCGTGAAATGTTCATCCACGATAGACGGGAAAGATTCCTTCATGATCTGATTTACCACTTCGCCGAGTTCTGTCACGTAAATGTTCTTATTTTCCTTTACAATATAGCGTCTTGCAAGAATCGTTGTAATGGTCGGGGAATAGGTACTCGGACGTCCGATTCCAAGTTCCTCTAATGTCTTGACCAGAGACGCCTCTGTATAGTGCGCCGGCGGCTGAGTAAAATGCTGTTTTTCATCAAGCTTTTCCAAAGAAAGTTCCGTACTCTCATCGATCGACTTCAGCAGCACATTATTTTCTGCCTTTTCATCATCCTCACTGGTATATACAGACATAAATCCATCAAATGCGATCTTGGATGCTGATACTGTAAACCGGTAATTTCCGGCACCGATCTTCACGTTGGTCGTCTCATATACCGCAGATGCCATACGGCTTGCTGCAAAACGTTTCCAGATCAGCTGATACAGGCGAAACTGGTCTCTGGAAAGGGAATCTTTTACCATTGCCGGTGTACGATTGATATCGGATGGACGGATGGCCTCATGTGCATCCTGGATCTTTGCGCCGGACTTTTTGGCAGTTGTCTGTGTTGCAAGATAATTTTCACCGTAATTTTTTCCGATGTACTCATGTGCCTGTGCATCTGCTTCCTCGGAAATGCGGACAGAGTCTGTACGCAGGTAAGTGATAAGACCGACCGTTCCCTGCCCCTTCACATCCACACCTTCATAGAGCTGCTGGGCGATTCTCATCGTCTTTGAGATTGGGAAGTTCAGCGCTTTGGATGCCTCCTGCTGCAGAGTACTGGTCGTAAATGGAAGCGGTGCTTTTTTCACACGCTCGCCCTTTTTTACCTCGATCACTTTAAATGTCTCTTTGGAGATTTCTGCCATCACGCGGTCCATCTCCTCCCTCGAAGAGATATTCATCTTGCTCTCGCTGTCTCCGTAGAACTTTGCAAGTAAAGGCTTTTTCTCACCTGCGATCTTTAATTCTGCGTCAAGTGTCCAGTATTCTTCCGGAATAAAAGCGTTGATCTCCTCCTCGCGGTCACAGATGATGCGAAGTGCAACCGACTGCACACGTCCGGCACTTAAGCCACGTTTTACTTTTGCCCAGAGCAGCGGACTGATCTTATAACCAACCATACGGTCTAAGATACGTCTCGCCTGCTGCGCATTCACAAGGTTCATGTCAATGTCTCTCGGCTGTTTCAAAGACGCTTTCACCGCACTCTGCGTAATCTCATTGAAACTGATTCGGTTGACATCTTTGCCTTCCAGTTTTAATGCCTTGCTAAGATGCCAGGAAATCGCTTCACCCTCACGGTCCGGGTCAGTTGCGAGATACACTTTATCTGCTTTTTTCACTTCTTTGCGAAGATTTGCAAGGATATCTCCTTTTCCTCGGATAGTAATGTACTTCGGTTCAAAATCATGTTCCACATCAACCCCAAGCTGACTCTTTGGGAGATCGCGCACATGTCCGTTTGATGCTGCAACCTCATAATTTTTTCCCAGAAATTTTTTAATTGTCTTCACCTTTGCCGGTGATTCCACGATAACCAGGTACTTAGCCATTCAACTGTCTCCTTACTTTCAGATTTTGCGTATATAATAATTTTTAAAAGATTCCGTGATAAAGTCCTTCTGAATCAGTCTCTGCAGGATATCTGCCATCTGAGGCATTGCAAATCCTGTCTTTTTCAAAAGTTCTTCCATACTTTTCGGTCGTAAACTCAAACAAGCATACACCAAGCTTTCATCTTTTTCAAGTAATAATTTGTTAAAATTTTCTTGAGTTGTGTCATTACACGCATACAATTCAAGATCTTTTACAAAATCTTCTACGCTGTTTATAATGCCCGCCCCCTGCCGGATCAGGTTATTGCAGCCCATGCTTAAGGAATCTGTCACACGCCCCGGAACTGCATAAATATCCTTTCCCTGCTCCAGCGCAAAATCAGCTGTGATCAGGGAACCGCTCCTCTCTTTTGCCTCCACGATCACGACTACATCAGAGAGCGCTGATATGATCCGGTTTCTTGCAGGAAACAATTGTGCAATCGGCTCAGTCTCCGGCGGATACTCAGAGATAATCCCTCCATGTGAAAGAATATCTTCATATAATTTCTGATTCGTCCGCGGGTAACAGATGTTTACGCCACACCCCAGCACCGCATAGGTGTTTCCTCCCGCTTTTAATGCCCCGATATGTCCGTAAGCATCAATTCCTCTTGCCATGCCGCTTAAAACCTCTGCCCCACAGAGTGCCAGTTTTTCACCGATCTGTTCTGCCATTGCCTTTCCGTATTCCGAGCACATTCTCGCCCCGACGACCGCCACTCTTCTTTTTGAGAAATCAGGCATTTTCCCTTTGATGTATAAACTGTATGGTGCATCCACGATATTCCTGAGTTGCTTAGGATATGACTCCATCTCGCAGGATAAAAAAGAGATCCCTCTTTCTCCCAGCGCAGCATATTTTTCTTCCAGATTCCAGTTTTTCTTCCGGTCAGTGATCGCATGCACCTGGCGGTCAGACAGCCCGGAGAGCTTTTCTAACTGCTCTTTTTTCAGAAAATAAATTTCTTCCGCAGAACCTGCCTGTCCCAAAAGGCGGTGGATCGTCTTACAGCCGACTCCCGGAATATTTGAAAGCCAGTACTGATATTTCATAACGAATCCCTCCAGAATCTTTTATCAATATTGCGATAGCAGACTGCCTCATTCAAATGCGCATCCAGAATGTTTTCATTGCCGTCCATATCTGCCAGTGTCCGCGCAACCTTTAAGATTTTATGATAAGACCGGGCAGTCAGATTTAACTGTTTGTAAATTTTCTTCATATATTTTTCCTGATCTTTTGACAGAGCACAATATTCTGCAATCCGTGCAGCCGGAATCTGGCTGTTAAACTGAAAATCTTCTTTCTGATAACGTTTTTTCTGGATCGCATGCACTTCAATCACGCGTGCACGGATTGTATCGGAACATTCCTCTTTTTTCGTTCCGTTCAGCTCTTCAAATTTAATCTGCGGAGTCTCCACACAGATGTCAATGCGGTCTAAGAGCGGCTGACTGATACGGTTGATATAGCGTTCAATGGAAGCAGCCGTGCATCTGCATTTCTGCATATCAGGATAATAACCGCATTTGCAGGGATTCATGGCAGCCACAAGGATAAAATCAGCCGGATATTCATACGTGCCGTTCACGCGCACTAAACGCACTTCCTTTTCCTCCATCGGCTGTCTTAAGATCTCAATAGTATTTTGCTTAAATTCCGGCAATTCATCCAAAAATAAAACGCCCTTGTGTGCCAGAGAGATCTCTCCCGGCTTTGGGATCAGTCCACCACCCACTAATCCCTGCGTTGTGATCGTATGATGTGGACAACGGAACGGACGTTCCTCCATTAATTGTTCCCGTAATTGAAACTGTCCGGATACACTGTAAATTTTCGAAAGCTCCATCTGCTCTTTTTCATCAAGCGGCGGAAGGATTGTCGGTATCCGCATTGCCGTCATAGTCTTACCGGCACCTGGTGGTCCTATCATCAGCAGATTGTGCATACCGCTCACTGCTACCTCACAGGCTCTCTTTACAAAATGCTGCCCCTGGATATCCGAAAAATCGAGCAGCCGGATCGTTTTTTCCACTGCTTTTCCTATTTCTTTTTCAATGTATGTGCCCCCGTTTAAAATATGTATCATTTCTGCAATACTCTGCACCGCAAAAATTTCTATCTCTTTTACAAGCATCGCCTCTGTCTGATTCTCCGCCGGTACGATACAACGTGTGACGCCGCGTTCCTTTGCCTCTGCCACCATAGGCAGTATTCCATTGACGGGCTTTACCTCCCCGCTCAAGCTGATCTCACCCACGACCATCGTGTTCTTTAACGCTTCCTCCGGCACAATGCCAATGGCACAAAGCACTGCGGCAACAACCGGAAGGTCGAAGCCTGATCCGGTCTTTCTGATATTGGCAGGGATAAAATTGATCGTGATACGTTTTGGCGGCAGAATATACCCTGTATTTTTCAGTGCTGTGCGCACACGCTCTTTGGATTCTTTTACCTCAGGCGAAAGTGAACCGACCATCTCAAAAAGCGGCATGCCATCTGAGACATCCGCCTCCACATAGACCGGGATGCTCTTGATTCCCTGGATGATCGAGGTTGTTACTAAACTATACAAATACCCTTCCTTTCCCTCGTTTTCTGCATCAAAAATATATGTATTCGAAAATACTCTGTGGATACCGCAGGGAATCCTGCAATGATTCTGATAAAAAAAGATTCCGACATCCGGCAGAAGCCCTCATACATCTGCCAGATGCAGTTTTAGTATAGCACATTTTCCAGATTTTACAATATTTCTTCTATATTATAATACACCTAAAATGCCTGCCTGAGTTTTTCGATCGCCCTCTTTTCGATCCTCGAAACATAGGATCTGGAAATCCCAAGTTTTCTTGCGATCTCCCTCTGTGTCATTGTCTTTTTCCCATAGAGTCCGTAACGGTTTATGATAATAAACAATTCCCTTCCGGACAATGTCTGCGGAATAATTTCATTCAGCCGTCTGACTTTGCGATCCTGTTCCAGCAATTCCACAACATCCTCGTCCTCGCTGACCACAACATCCAAAAGCTGGATCTGGTTACCCTCTTTATCAGTTCCAATCGGCTCATACAGGGAAACTTCTTTCGACGTTTTCTTTTTTGCCCGGAAATGCATTAATAGTTCATTGTCAATACACCTTGCCGCATAGGTCGCAAGCCTGCTCCCATAATCCTCTTTGTATGTTTCCACTGCCTTGATCAGTCCAATGGTTCCGATGGAAATCAGATCCTCCATCTCATCCTCCGGGTTCTGGTATTTTTTTGCCACATGGGCAACCAGCCGCATATTGCGCTCGATCAGCTCGTTTCTCGCCTCAAGGTCACCATTTTTCATTTTCTTCAGACATTCGCTTTCCTGTTCCATCGTCAACGGAGATAAAAATGTTTTCAAAACGCACCTTAAAAGCTTTCTTGATACATCTTATGTTTAGGGCAAGTTCTCCGTGCTTTTCCTCTTTTAATTTTTCATGCTTTTCGCTATAATCGTTTTATGGTCTTAGGAAAGGAACGATTATGACACGTGATTTAGAATATAACATAACCGCACAGGACAATGGTGTGACCATCTCTGACTATCTGAAAAAGCAGGGTTTTTCCCATGCCGTGATCGTGCAGTTAAAAAAGATTCCGGAAAGTATTCTTTTAAATGGCAAATGGGAATATATGAGTACCAGGCTTAACGACGGGGATTGTCTTTTTATCCATTTTGAGGAAACGGAAGGCTCTGAAAATATTGTTGCCACCAATCTCCCTCTCTCCATCTGTTATGAAGATGAGGACATTTTAGTGGTAAACAAACCAGCCGATATGCCAATCCATCCTTCCATGAACAATTATGACAACACACTCGCCAACGCTGTCTGCCATTATTACCAGACACAGGGCATTCCTTATACGTTCCGCTGTGTCAACCGCTTAGACCGGGACACCACCGGGCTCACCATCCTTGCCAAACATCTCATCAGTTCCGCAATATTAAACAGCGAGGTGTCAGTCTGGGGCATAAGCAGGGAATATCTTGCCATTGTGAAAGGTTTCACAGAGGATGAGGGGACGGTCAACGCTCCGATCGGGCGGAAAGAAGGTTCCACGATAGAACGGCAGATCGATGTGCTTCACGGTGAAACTGCCATCACGCATTATAAAAGACTTGCCTATCAAAACGGTCTTTCCCTGATCTCCCTGAAATTAGAGACCGGACGTACCCATCAGATCCGCGTTCATATGAAATCTATCGGGCATCCATTGATTGGTGATTTTTTATACAATCCTGATTTTACAAAGATAAACAGACAGGCTCTGCACTCTTACCGGCTTCGTTTCACCCACCCGGTCACAAAGAAACCACTGGTGTTCACTGCTCCTTTGCCGGAAGATATGCAGGCTCTTTTTCCTGAAATGATATTATGATCTTTTTTCTAACTGTTCTTTCAATTGCAGTAACGGTTCTTTCTCATACGGGATTTTATGGGAGAGAACCTCTTCCCGGATAAAGCGGTTCGTTGCTTTTTCACCTTTTATTGCAAGCATTTCCAACAGAAGTTCTAACAATGCTCTCGTATCATCATGGAGCACATGAAATTGCCGTCCGTTCATATAATATGCTAAAGCACTGTCGTCCCGGTACTTTTCTTTCTGGTAGTTCTTCGATGCCGCTACGCGGTCTATATACATTTCCACCACATAATTGACCGGCATCTTCATGCCACAGAGACCTTTGTGTTCCCCTTTATGCGGTCCTTCTTTATCCGGTATTCCATAATCAATCCAGTACTCCAGATGATGTTTATTTCTTCCCTTGTGATGCAGCCAGGCGGAAGAATAACCAACCGCCTCACGCTCTGCATTGTTCGGGCTCATATTGCCCTGATAGTATTTACATCCTACGATAAACTCAGTCGGACTGTATTTTGAAAGATCGTGAAGCAGTCCCTGCCTGATCAGTCCAACCTGAAAGCACCCTCTCATCACAAGTATTTTATGATGGTTGATCGTGCAAAAATGTTTCCAAATATTCATTTCCCTGACTTCCTATTTTCCAAGTAATAAAACGACAGACTGCGGTCTGACCGTGATCCTGTGCTGGTTTTCCGCCAGTTTTTCCTCTGTCAGGAAAGCATGTTCCTGTTCTGCGGTGTCCATGACTACATACCATTTCTTCTTCCCGGCAAGCTTCGGCAGGGCAAGTTCATTCACTCCGGTATGGAAATTATAGCCAATATAGACCATATCATCCGGCTCACCAGCATCATTCACGGCATAATCCCCACAGTACATCACACCAAATGCTCCCTTTTCTTCCGGGAGTCCTGCTGCCCAGGCATTGTCCGAGTGATAGGACAGATCCGGACAGCCCTTATGCTGATAATCATTCAGATGCATCGGTTCGGCTTTGCGGATCACAGGATGTGCCTTACGGAATGCTGCAAGTTTTTGTACAAACTCCTGCAACGCCTCCATTCCTGTGTTCCTCTTCCAATTCACCCATCCGGTTTTGTTATCCTGACAATATGCATTATTATTGCCCTGCTGGGAATTCAGTGCCTCATCCCCTGCAAGGAGCAGCGGCACTCCCTGTGCAAAAAACACCATGGACAACGCCATATATAAGTGTTTTCTTCGGAGTTCCATCACATATTTTCTGGTAGTCTTTCCCTCCGTGCCACAATTGATACTGAAATTATAATTTGAACCGTCCGCATTTTCTTCGCCATTCGCCTCATTGTGTTTCTCACAATAGGAAAAAAGATCTGCTAACGTAAAACCATTATTGTTTGCCATAAAATTAACAAAACCGACTGTTTTGTTCTGTTTCTTCTGCTGATTGCCAAACTCAAAAAGGCTGCCACCCTGATGATTTAACAATTTTCTTCCTGTATAAAGATACTCGTCATTGTATACAAACAGATGCGGATAGTTTTCCTTCTCCTTCCACAACTGCTCCGGGATATACTGATAAAAGATCTTGCTTCTCCGCAGGTATAAATCCTGGGCGATTGTAGTGATCGGCACATTTTCCCCGATCAGATGAAATCCATCTACACGAAATTCGGTTGCCCAGTAACGAAGTGCGTCCAGAATCAGGTTCTGATTCTCCTCCTGCTCAAAATACATCTCCATCACGCACTCCATCTGATTCTGATGCAGTGTATCGATCAGATGTTTCAATTCCCGTGTCACATTTTTACTATACCCATAAGAGGCTTTCGGCGCAAAATAGGATCCCTTCGCATATCCCCAGTAATTGACTTTCCATTTTTCTTTCTCTGTCTCAGAACCGGTCTTCTTTTCCGGGAGGCATCCCTGTGGTATATACCCCGGAAGTTTTTGTTTCTTCGGGATCTCGATCTCCTCAAACTCATAGACCGGCATCAGTTCCACCGTCGTCACGCCTAACGCTTTCAGATAGGGAATCCGCTCCTCCACTGCCGCAAATGTCCCACGCATTTTTCCCTTTTTCCCGGAATCCATGGAAAATCCCCGGACATGAAGCTTGTACATGACCATTTCGTTTTTCGGGATCTCCGGGCAGTACGCACTCTGCCATTCATATTCTTTTTCTTCAAAACTGCCACAGACTAAGAAATCACATTCTGCCCTTCTCTCGTCATCCCACTTTTCTCTTCCTGCAATCTTTGATGCATAGGGATCCGGCACTGTCTCTCCATTGATCTCATAATTATATAATAAATGATCTGCTTTCAACCCATGTATGTAAATAGATCTGACTGCCCCTCTGCAAAATGCAGCCGGAGCCTCCACCCTGCCGGCGACCTTTAAGGATCTGTCATATAATATGACTGCACACACATCTTCTTTTTCTCCTGCAAAGGTAAAAATGACACCATCTTTTACGCTCTGCAATCCAAATCTCAAATAATTACCTTCTGTCACTGTATAGTTCATTCTGTCACCAGCCTTGTATTTTTTCAAAAAAATGTTACGACATATAATATTATTATACCTTTAACCGATAACTTTGTATAGAAGAATGTTTTTTTGCATTTCATGAATTTTTTATCTACACAACAGGAAAAATTTATGCTAGAATTTTAATGCTAAATATAGGACGGAAAGGTGCTTTATGAAAATCGTTTCAATTAATAACCTGAAACCGGGCATGGTCATCAGTGAAGATGTCTTTTCCTATCATGGGCAATGTCTTGCAAAACAGAATACTCCTGTTACATTGCAGCTGATCGAACACTTAAAGTTCTATCAGATTGCTTCTGTCAGCATTTTCCCTGAAAATCATGGTGACCGCAATTCAAGCACCATGACTGCACAACGTTTGGAAACTTATTCCCAACGTATCCGCAGAAGCCCGGAATTTCAAAGATTTAAAACAGATTATACAAAAAAAGTTTCCTTTATGAAGGAAAATATCAATAACTTTATCGTCAATGACGAGGATCTCAATGTAGATCAGCTTCTGGATGAAACTCTGACGCTCTTTGGGGAAAACAGTACTACGATCTCCATGTTCGATATGCTGCACAATATGAGACAGATCGATGATTCCACCTATGCGCACAGTGTCAACGTCGCACTGATCTGCCGTCTGATCGGCAAATGGAAGAATTTTTCCGAGAAGGATATGGACACCCTGACCCTCTGTGGTCTGCTGCACGATATCGGGAAATCCAAAATTCCAAATGAGATCATTGGAAAGCCCGGAAAGCTTACAGATTCCGAATACGAAGAGATCAAAAAACATCCGGTGATCGGCTACAATCTGGTCAAAAACCTTGACATCGACCAGCGTATCAAAAATGCCGTTCTCTTACACCATGAACGATTCGATGGAAAAGGATACCCTTTAGGACTTACCGGCAACGAGATTGATGATTTCACATCCATCGTATCCATTGCAGATGTCTATGATGCCATGACAGCCAACCGCTGTTACCGTGATGGTCTGTGCCCGTTTGAAGTGATCGCAATGTTTGAAAAAGAGGGATTGACACAATTTAATCCAAAATATATCTTGACTTTTCTCGATCATATTGCTAATACTTATATCAACAATGAAGTATTGTTAAGTGACGGATCTTCGGGAAAGATCGTGCTGATCAACAAGAAGCTTACACGCCCGACCATCCAGCTTGACAATGGTAACTTCGTTAATCTGGAGAGTCGTCTGGATCTGTATGTCCAGGCTATTATCTAATAATATGAATGAAAGAGGTGCCCAATGGCAGAGAAAAACAAGTTCAACAACTTAGACGATGAAGACATGTTCGTAACACTTGACTTAGATGACGGCAGTTCCATGGAATGCCAGATTCTTACCATCTTTGAGGCAGATGGCCGCGATTATATCGCACTTCTTCCTGTAGATGAGGACGAGCAGCCAAATGAGGACGGCGAAGTATTTATCTACCGCTATTCTGAGGATGCAGAAGGAAATCCTTCCCTGGAGAATATTGAGGATGACGAGGAGTACGAAGTCGTATCTGACCGCTTCGATGAACTGCTTGACGAGGCAGAATTTGAAGATTTAGATGATTAAGGAAAAAGAACTGATGCGCTTTGAAAATGCACATCAGTTCTTTTTTTGTATAATTTTATTTTTTCTGTGATTCTCTTATGAATCTGGAAATGTCTGTATTTTTGTGATTCAACTGTTCAATGGAATAGAGATGCAGCTTCTTTTTTGCGCGCGTCATTCCCACATAGAACATCCGCCGCTCCTCCTCCACTTCATTGTCAAGCACAGCCTTTTTATAAGGCATAATTCCTTCATTCACATCGATAATGTAGACATTGTCATATTCTAAGCCTTTTGAACTGTGTAGTGTGGCAAGTGCAACGCTCTCCGGGTTCTGATTCTGCTGTCTATAAATCTTTTCCAGTTCCGCCGTATAGTTTTCGATATGCTCAAACCAGTCATTATAAGTGTCGAATCCCTTCGCACTGTTCTGTAACTCCTCAAGTACCTCATAGAGATCCTCCACATTCATTCTGCGGTAATCTGCATACTCCACACAGAATTCATCATAGCCAATCCCACGGCGGATATAATTGATCGCCGCATAAGGGCTCATGGTTGAGAGCATTTTAATATCGTACTCCAGCCGCTGGATGCGCTCTGCCACCCACGGTTTATCCTCGTAAAACCACTCCCAGACATCAAACGCTACCGTTTCTTCGTCCAGAGAGTCCCTGCTGATATAGCGTTTCGGGCGGTTCATGATTTTTAAGAAATCTTTCCGGTAACGGCTTCCCATCGCAATTTTCATGTATGCAATGATATCCTTCGCAATCCAGTGTTCATAAAGATTTGGAACATTATCCTTCATACGGAATGGAATGTTGTATTCCAGCAGCTTTTCCATCAGCATCTGCGGCTGCGTATTCGTCCGGAAAAGAATGGCAAAATCTTCGTATCTGCCGCCTCTGTCCATATGCGCCTGTATATCCCAGATAATTTTGGCGATCTCTTCCCTCTGGCTTTTAAACACTGCATACTCAACCGGTTCTCCTGCCTCCTGGTTCGCCTGAATCTTCTTTTGGAAACGTTCCTTATTACATCCGATCAGACGGAGTGATGCCTCCACGATCTCTTTTTGTGAACGGTAATTGGTATCCAGTAAAATCTGCTCTGCCTCCGGATAATCGTCTTTAAAATGCAGCATAAGCTCCGGTCTTGCCCCACGGAAACGATAGATGGACTGGTCATCATCTCCCACGACAAACAGATTATTTTTCGGTGCTGCAAGCATTTTAACAATATCAAACTGTATCTTGTTAATGTCCTGAAACTCATCAATAAGGATGTACTGAAACTTTCTCTGCCATGCCGATAAAATATCTTTTCGCTCCCTGAAAAGCTCATAAGTATAAACGAGCATATCATCAAAATCGATCAGTTTATGCTGATGCAGATATTCATGATATTCTCCATAAATTCTTCGAAATATATTTTCAGCACAGTTCGTGGAATAGTAATGTTCGATGGAGACTCCTGTATTTTTTACCATACTGATCTCTCCAAGAATGGATGATACAAATTCCGTTTCATCCTCATACTCAAGACGGTGTTTTTGGACAAGTTCACGCATAAGCGCATACTTTTGTTCTTCCCGGACGATATTATTTGCATTGTAATTGTATGCATGCTTTAAAATGCTAAAATAAACGGCGTGGAATGTTCCAAATGTGACCGGATACGAACCGTTTCCCATCAGACTTAAGAAACGGGTCTTCATTTCCAATGCTGCCGCTTTTGTAAAAGTAATCACTAAAATATTGGACGGATTCACATGATATTTTGTGATCAGGTTTTTTGTCCGCTCCGTAATGACCGCTGTCTTTCCGGAGCCTGGACCTGCCAGGGTAAGGCACGGACCGTTAAAATGTCCGATTGCCTTCACCTGGGAATCATTGTATCTTTTTTCCATAAATACCCTTTTATTTGCTGAGTAATTCAATCCCTTTTTTGATACGTGCAATGGATTCTTCTTTTCCAAGAATCTCCATTAATTCGGTTGCACCGCCCGGTGTCATCTGTTTTCCGGAGACAGCGGTACGGATTGGCCACATAACGTATCCGTTCTTGACACCCTTTTCTGCAACATACTCACAGAGCATTGCATAAAGTGCGTCGTTGCTATAGTCCTCCTGCGCCTCTAATCTTGGCAGAACTTCCGTTAAAACTTCTAAAGATGTCTCTGCATTTGTCTTCATCTTCTTGTGTGTATACATTGCAACATCGTACTCTGGTAATTTTTCGAAGAAATCAATATGTTCTGCAATATCCGGGAACACTTCGATTCTTGTTTTTACCATAGCTGCGATCTTTTTAAAGTCAAGGTCTTTCGTAATAACTGCCTTGATATATGGAAGTGCTCTCTCATAGAACTTGTCAAAATCCATTGCCTTAATGTATTCACCATTCATCCATTTTAACTTGGTGTAGTCAAATACTGCCGGTGATTTGCTGATTCTGTGGTAATCGAATTCTTTGATCAGTTCATCTAAGGTAAAGATCTCGCGGTTATCTTCCGGGCTCCATCCTAAAAGTGCAATATAGTTGACAACTGCTTCTGTTAAGAATCCCTGCTCGATCAGATCTTCAAAGGAGGAATGTCCGCTTCTCTTAGACAGCTTCTTGTGATTCTCGTCTGTGATCAGTGGCAGATGGATATAGACAGGCGATTTCCAGCCAAATGCATCGTATAATCTCTGATATTTTGGAGAGGAAGAAAGGTACTCATTTCCTCTTACTACATGTGTAATATTCATAGTATGATCATCGACAACGTTAGCAAAGTTGTAAGTTGGATATCCATCGGATTTGATCAGGATCATATCGTCAAGCTCTGCGTTCTCCACTGTGATATCTCCGTATAATTCATCATGGAAGGTCGTAGTTCCTTCATTTGGAATATTCTGACGGATCACAAATGGTTTTCCGGCAGCAAGGTTTGCTTCTACTTCCTCCTTGGATAAAGACAGACAGTGTTTGTCATAGATCATGATCTCTTTTCCCTCTACAACCTCTGTCTTTAAAGTAGAAAGGCGTTCTTTATCACAGAAACAGTAATAAGCCTCACCCTTTTCTACTAATTCTTTTGCGTATTTCATGTAGATTCCGGTTTTCATACGCTCACTCTGGACGTATGGTCCATAACCGCCATCCTTATCCGGACCTTCATCATGGACTAAGCCTGTCTCAGCCAATGTACGATAAATGATATCTACCGCGCCCTCTACGAAACGTTCCTGATCGGTATCCTCAATACGAAGCATAAAGTCTCCGCCCTCATGCTTTGCAATTAAAAACTCATATAATGCAGAACGTAAATTTCCAACATGCATTCTACCTGTTGGGCTTGGTGCAAATCTTGTTCTAACTTTACTCATAAATCTCCTCTTTCTGGTTTTTTGATAAAACCTTACGTTTTCTATCCAATAGACTGACTTGTTTTCATCCGCTCTATTGTCCTGTAAAAAATAGCCTGCAGCTATTTTTAGTCGCTACAGGCTATTATATAATATATTTTTCATTCTGACAAGGCACGGTTTACATTCCATCGCCGTCATTTTTTTCACATTTTTTGCAGTTTTTCCCTGCACAGCCACTGCATCCAATGCAGTTGCCTCTCTTCTTCTGTCTGTGCATCCAGCAAAAAGCGAGCACCAGCCAGAGTAAGATCACACCAAGGACGATATAATCTCCAATTTTCATTACAATAATAATCCTCCGACCTGATAAACAAGCAATGCGACTACCCATGCAACCAGACATTGTAAAACGACTACCAAAGCTGCCTTTAATCCACTTCCCATCTCACGTTTTACCGCTGCAATTGCCGCCACGCAAGGTGTATACAATAAGGTAAATACCAAAAAGCTCACAACAGACACACCGGAAAACATATCGCTTAATACGGCACTCAGGTTCGATGTTGCAGTTCCTGTGAGGACACTCAATGTACTGACTACCGCTTCTTTTGCAGTAAATCCGGTGATGAGTGCGGTAGAAACTCTCCAGTCAGAGAACCCAAGCGGTGCAAAAACAGGTGCGATCCATCTTCCTACCAATGCAAGCAGACTGTTGCTGCTGTCTGCCACTACGTTCAATCTGGTGTCAAAGGTCTGTAAGAACCAGATAATGATCGTTGCCACAAAAATAACGGTAAACGCTCTCTGGATAAAATCTTTTGCCTTATCCCACATCAACTGGAACACACTCTTTGCGGAAGGAAAACGGTAATTCGGAAGTTCCATCACAAACGGGATCGGATTTCCACGAAATGCCGTATGGTTCAGCACAAGCGCCGAAATAATTCCAACTATGATTCCGGCAGCATAGAGAAGGATCATTACAAGTGCTTCTTTTCCCGGGAAAAATGCTGCGGCAAACACGGTATAAATTGGTATCTTTGCGGAACAGCTCATAAACGGAGTCAGCATGATCGTCATATTTCTGTCACGCTCGGATGACAATGTTCTTGTCGCCATAACTGCCGGGACAGTACATCCAAATCCGATCAGCATTGGCACAAAACTTCTGCCGGACAAACCAATTTTTCTTAACGGTTTATCCATGACAAATGCAACTCGCGCCATATAACCAGAATCTTCCAGAATAGACAGGAAGAAAAACAATACTACGATAATCGGGAGGAAACTCAACACACTTCCCACACCTGCAAACACACCATCGATCAGAAGGCTGTGTACCACCGGATTCATTCCGTAAGCAGTCAGTGCCCTGTCACACATTGCAGTAAACGCATCGATTCCCATTGTTAACAGATCACTTAAAAATGATCCGATCACGTTAAAGGTCAGCCAGAAAATTGCAAACATGATCAGTAAAAACATCGGGATTGCAAGGTATTTATCTGTTAAAACCCTGTCAATCTTCATACTTCTGATATGTTCCTTACTCTCATGACATTTCTTGACCGTCTTATTACATACTTTTTCGATAAAGGTGTATCTCATATCTGCCAAAGCAGCATTCCGGTCTAATCCACAGTCTTTTTCCATCTCTTCGATACTGTGTTCCATCATTTCTAGCTCATTCTGGGAAAGCTCTAACTTATTGATAATATTCTCGTCATTCTCCACAATCTTTGTCGCTGCAAATCGCGGAGACATGCCAATATTAGCTGCATGGTCCTCCACCTGATGCGATACTGCGTGGATACAACGGTGCACAGGTCCCTGCTCGCAGAAATCCATGACCTTTGGAAGAATCTTTTTCTTACCGACCTCGACAGTGGCTTTGATCAGATCTTCGATTCCCTCATCCTTTGCTGCACTGATCGGGATTACCGGGATTCCAAGTTCCTCCGACATTTGCCTGTAATCAATAGATCCACCATTTCCTCTGACCTCGTCCATCATATTCAAAGCCAGAACCATTGGAATATGCATCTCTAAAAGCTGCAGCGTCAGATAAAGATTTCTCTCGATATTGGTGGCGTCCACAATATTGATAATACCGTCCGGTTTCTCATTCAGGATAAAATCTCTTGTCACGATCTCCTCATTGGTATATGGGCGGATTGAATAAATTCCCGGCAGATCCACAACGGAACAATTCTTTACCGAGCGGATCTCACCTATTTTCTGATCTACTGTCACTCCCGGAAAATTTCCCACATGCTGGTTAGATCCGGTTAACTGGTTAAATAAAGTCGTCTTACCGCAATTCTGATTGCCTGCTAATGCAAATATCATTCTTTTGTTTCCTCCATAGACACCTCAATCTTTTTTGCATCTTCCTTACGGATCGTCAGTTCATAATTGCGGAGTCTTATCTCGATTGGATCTCCCATCGGAGCTATTTTTTTTACAACAACTTTTGTCTTTGGGATCAGACCCATATCCAGAAAACGGCAGCGAAGCGCTCCCTCTCCCCCAACTGTCGTAATGACTGCCTCTGTTTCAAGTGGTAAATTGTCTAACGTCATTTTATCCTCCGTAATAAACAGGAACTCTCACTGGACTTTCCTGTATGATTATTGATAATTTTTTTCAGTTAATATCTCCTAACTGTCCTTAGTTTAATGCTCAAATTTTCCTATGTCAATGCAGCTCACAAAGTTTTTGATAATTTTTCTCATTTTTGTCATTTCCTACAAAAATGGAATTTTTTGCAGTCCTATTATGCACACTTTTCAATTTTAGAACATAAAGTATTGAGAAAGAATAAGAAAGGCAACAGAATCTATGAGAAACTGTAATGCACAAAACAGAATGAATCCTGTCTGTCCAAACGAATCAGTCCGCGATATGAGTCCGGAATTTGTCGTTGCAATGGCATACGTTCCATGGCAGCAGTTTGGACCGTTATATGATATTGAAAAAGGGCTTATGGTGGGAACCATTTTCCCTGAATTAGATAAACCATTCCTTGGAAGGAGGGCTTTTCGAAGATGACGAACCAAATGAACCAGATGAACCGCCAACAGCTTTTTAACCTCATTAATACCGTAAGCTTCGCTGTTGACGACCTTCTTCTTTTTTTAGACACCCATCCGGATGATGCGGAAGCGATCAAAGCATTCCATCATTACTCGGATATCAGACGCAACGCTCTGCAGGCCTACTCTGACCAATATGGTCCGCTGACCATCGACACTGCAGATCCATGCAGTCACTGGAATTGGGCAACAGAACCATGGCCATGGGAAGGAGGATGTAAATAATGTGGAATTATGAAAAACGACTGCAGTACCCGATCAATATCACAACACCAAATGCCAAAATTGCACAGATCATTATGTCCCAGTATGGCGGACCAGACGGTGAAATGGGAGCATCCATGCGTTACCTCTCCCAGAGATACAGCATGCCGGACAGACGTGTATGTGGCGTGCTTACGGATATAGGAACGGAAGAATTGGCGCATAGATGTTGGAAATGAAATAAGCTGATGTAACTTCACATCAGCTTATTTTAATATATGTACTATGCCTATCTTTCCCAGCTTTTCTATGTCCCCATCAAATGTATAAAACTCTATTTTATTATTTTTACAATAATCATAGTAAATACAATCATTTATATCTGCAACATCTATTCTGCTTAAAATATCATCTATGGAATATGCACAATTATGTACATCCGCAAAATATTTTACATCTTCTATAACATTTCTGCATAAAATTTTTGCACTATAAAACTCAGTTTTTCTGTTGTTTCTAAAATCTTTTATATTTCCACAACCCGAGCCTCCATTCTGCTTTGCAATTCTATTATATTCCTTAAGTTTTATCTTCTCTACAGCAGAAATAATCTCCAGTAATTGCTCGTCACATGTAACTATAGTTTCTTTATTTTGCATAAGCTTTTTTAGTAAAGTACTTGCCATATTAGCTTGTTTTATTTCATTTGATGTAGTTGGAGATTTTACTCCACATAATTCAATCCATATGCATGTGTCTAAAAAAACCATTACTCGATGTCCTCTCTCTTTAAAAGTGCTCCATCTTTTACCATTTTTATTTTATCAATTGTTTTTTTATTTGCATTAATAATATTAATTGATTTCATTACTTCTAGTCCCTTTTCCAATATCAAGTCACCTATTATTGGATTTAAAAATGCCGTTATTACATAATCAATCCCCTCGAAATCAAGCGTTACACTTTCTCCATTTTCTAATATGTTCTTCACATCTTTATAGCATTTTTTTCCATCTTCATACGATATAGCAGTATCCCCATTAATATAATTCTTTACATATAATGTCATTCTTTTCACCTCTTAAAATTTATATTAAATCTAAATTAATACTTTCTATCTTCTCACTTTCCTTATCATATCGTATTACTCTCTCTGTATCATATAGTTTTACTTTAAATGTAATACTTGTTCCGCAAAAAATTCCTTTTGAAAACAATATCTCTTCGCTTTCTGATGTTAATTTATAATTTGCTTCGCCTGACAAAATATAAAGTTCTCCACCTGTACTTTTAATATATGAAATAAGTGTTGGCAAACCATATCCGCCAGAACCTTTTCTGGTTGTGTTGCCAGATTTTATTGCCCATTCAATACATGATTTTCCATCTAAAATGCCATATTCTCTTGCTAAATAATTCTTAACATTACTTACTATAGTAGTTCCATAATCAATAATATTTATGTACAAATAAAAATCATCTTGTTCAAAAGATATATTATACATAAAAAATATCTCATCTTGCTCACTATGATTAATAGAATTTGAAAAAATCTCCCCAATTGTAGTTGATAAAAATTCCTTAACAGTTTCTGAATTTATTGTCAAATTTTTATTTACTAATAGTTTTGCCATTTCATCTACTGGTTTTTGAACATCTTTATCACCATGAAAATCATAATATATAAGATTTGTCTTTTTTAATTCCTTATCAAAATCTACCTCGCTAAATTTACCACCATCCCTAAAATGGATCATTGGTACAACTTTGTCTGCAAGCGTTTTATGCCATTTGACCTCTTTATAAATTGCCATATATCTTAATACATTTAACAAATAAGCCTGACACATTTTATCATACTCAGAATCTCTATCGCATGTTACATATATACAATCTATGTTGTTATCTGTACGCAATAAACACTTGTCTATCATTTCTGAAATATCATCATGAAATTCATAATCAAACTTCATTCTCATTGGTAGGTTAACATACATTCCTTTTGTTTTTTGATAATAATTATACTCAAACATTTTTCACCCACGTTATACATTTATATGCTTAATTATATTTCTTTTATTCACCTTTTGTCAATAAATCAGCTTACATAATTTTAAAAAGGTGTTGATAATTTTCAACACCTTCTCTTTTCATTACTTACTTTTCATATACACTTACATATTTTTCTGCTGCCGTGATATACAATCCCGATTTAAGCTTGTACATACTGCCACCACTGACTTTGATTGGTCCGTCCGCAACGGTAAAGACTTCATTCTTCTGCACTCTTCTTGCTACCGCTGATTTATCCCAGCTTGGAGATTTTCTCACTGCCAGATCATCAACCAAAACTTTCACATACTTCTTTTTTTCCGGAAGTTGCACCGGTGCAACTGGCTTAGGTGTTGCCTGTACATAATCTGCCAGCGCATAAGCAATTGCTGTACAAATCTGCTCGAATTTCTCCTGGTAGTTAGATGCATCCGGATCATTCACAAAGCATACCTCAATCAACATAGACTTTGCTTTAGTCTTTTTTATTACATATAATCCGCTACCCTCTTTTACCCCACGATTGGTAAATCCAAGTGCTGCGATATGCTCACAGACCTCTACTGCATCCGGGTACTGTCTGCCTTTATAGGTGTACGCTTCCACGCCATGACCGGCTTTCTTTGCATCATTATTAAGGTGGATGCTGATAAAATAATCCAAGTCAGTACGATTTGCCATGTTTACCACCTGCTGCAAATATGCCGACTGTGATGCAGCCTTGTCCACTGTACAAGGCACAACCTCCACACCGGATGACTTGAGCATCTCTGTCAGTCTGTTACATACTCTTCTTGTTTCAATACTCTCTACGATTACGCCGGAAGTTCCAGATCCGGCACCGGACAAAGTGTGTCCTGCATTTAATCCAATTCTCATAACTTATTTTTCCTCCTTATTAATGTACTGTTTGAACATCTGGTGCAGTCCTGTACTTGCTAAACCGCTGAATAATCCACTTAATAAAATAGGTGCTGTAATTGTCCATCCGTTAATCCAAACTGCCAGAATAACACCCAAGACAGCACAGATGGTAGGAATGTATTTATTATCCACATCCTTAATCCACTTCTTCACGACATAGCCTACACAAAGGCAAATGCCTACAATCACTGGCACCATAAATTCTGTTAAAAATCCTAAATCTGTCATGTTTAAATCCTCTCTTTCTGCTTCAGATGAAGCTCTTCAATCTCATTTTTCATTTTTGTCACCATGCCATTGCCGCCGAGTTCGTGGTACGCCTCGTACATCTCTTGAAAATTCTGATACGCATAGGATGGTATCTCTCCAAGTTTCATGTACTTATCATGGTACTCGATCAACTGAACACGAAGCAGTAGCATTGTCCCCCGACTATTTGCATCCCTGTCATTCTTCTGACGTTTCAGCAGCCACACTATGTATCCCATAAATGCTGTTAAAATAATCGGCAATGCAATTGTGTAAGTCTGTGATAAAAAATTCACCAATGGTCCATCTCCTTTGTTTTTTTATAGTTTGATTATAATTCCACCTACCTTCTTTTTTGTGCCAACTTTAAAACGCAAAAAAGCACCGGACAACTAACCCTTTAAGGTTAATTGTTCGGCGCTAGGCTCTGAAATCATTATATCACGCTTATTTTCATTATGCTATATTTTATTAAACACTTTTCCTTTTTCTGTTAACTCATAAGATACGCTACATGCTTCCTGACTTTGTGATAATGGAATTGGTCTGCCATATTTTATTAATTTTTCATTCTTCATTATCTGAATTTTATCAAATACATCAGATTCTGGTTGATTCAATTCTTTTGCTATTTTGTGATAGTTTACTGCCTCTCCTTTCTTCAACATAATTTCAATAATTTTTTTCTCCATGATATTTACCTCCTTGTGCTTCTACGGTAACATATATGGATTTTTCTCTGTCCCCCCGTTTGGTAAAATTTCTAAAAATTTTTTACCAACCAGAGTTTATGGAATAAAATAAATACACATTTTAGTCGTTGTTATAATGATAACTAAAATTTACTTACCAACAGCCAGCCACTGTACATAATTATTAACATAATCTGCTGCGTAGAAATCCAATGAAACTTTTCCACCAGAAATTCTTACATTTTTAAAGGCATTAAAATATCCATTACCTTCATCATTCCAGCAGTTTATCTGAAGAGCAATTATCGTTGAAAAGCCAGTATTAAATGAGGTGGAACGCCACGTTTCACCATTCAAACCTGTATTATAGTTACCAGATTTATAAGTCACTTTATTAGCATCATACTGTGCTTTTGTATATAAGCCATAAGAGTTGGGGCTGTTTTTTACATCATTTTGCCCTTGAGTTCTACCTGATGAATATCCACTATTGTATTTATTAGCACCAGCTGTACCAATATTTGCCGCCATCGTTGCAAATTCTGCATCCGCAGCCGTATTTACACCTTGTGCAGTGATGGCATTGGCTACGGTTTTCTTACCATCACTTACAGATTTTAAACAATTTTCTAAACTAAGGTTAACCTCGTCAAATCCACCCTTGATCCTGTTCTCCAGATCATTCATCTCTTCCGCAGAAAATGCATTTCCCTCTGCTGAGATCTGTCCCTCTGCTCTCGCTACGGTCACAAGTTCCGTGTTGCCGTCCTCATGTGTTAATTTTCTTCTGTTTGGGTACTCGGAAATACGATTCACCCATGTTTTCAAACTAAATGCCATGATAAAATCCTCTCTTTCTTATAAAAGTAATCCAATGCTCTGTCCAGCATAGATTTCTTCGCCTGCGTAATGGACAAAGTTTGAATTATAAACTTCATAAATGTCATGTAATATTTTCTCAATATCATTAATTTTCTGGTATGTGTTAATCGGCTGCTGTGGAACTTCCGGTGTCTCTACATACCGATAACCGGCATTCCGCAATGCTGTGACGTTCTTTAAAAGACTGTCAAAATATGTTTTATCCGGATATGTTGGGAGATTATCCTTACAAGTGACCAGAGAAATGTTCAGCAATTGTGCAATAACATAGCAGTTGTTTTCATTACGCCTGACATCTGATAAGTTGAATGCGCCTTTCATCCCCTGCTGCCATTCCGTTTTTTCACTGTCTGTCATATTCTCCCATCCTATATTCCGAAGTTCCTGTACCCGGTCTACATCCTCTTGTGTACGATCATAAATAAACCACGGCAGAATATACTCGATCGTATTCTCGTAGGTACTCTTATTCCCTGCCTCATCATACATCTCAAGGTATATATGATATAAACTGTCCTCTGCCACATCTACCGTTGCTCTCCACTTGACCGGATACGCCTCGTCCTGAATGAAAACTGTTTCAACACCATTTACAGTTCCGGCAACGTAAGTGATGTCTGTTGACAGTTCGAAGCTGATCGTTCCCGAAGCCATCAGCTTACTTCAACCGTGATTGCTACACTTGCACTTGTGCTTACCGGATTTGGTGCAAGTGTAATGCCTTTTAGCACAGGAACCGTAGTATCAAGCTTTACACTCAATGTAATGCTGGTAGTCTGTCCGGCTCCGTCTTTAGCCGTAACCACAATACTGTTCGTTCCCTCTGCAAGAGTAACCGCTTTTGAAAAGCTTCCATCAGTTTCTACCGCTACTGATCCTAGGCTCGTGCCGTTTAATGTCATAGTCAATGTTATCGGACTTGAAGTTGCATCATTCGTTTTACCGGTTACTGTAAGCGCAGATTTATTTGTGATGAGCCCTGCTGCAGGTGATGAAATCGTAAGCGTCGGCGGTACCGTATCGATCGTAAATGTAGATGTAACTGTAGATGCCGCATTGCCATCATTATCTGATGCCGTAATGGTGATAGTGTGGTTTCCATCCTTAAGAGCTGTCTGCGGTGTAAACACAAATTGATAACCATTTGTAATCCCTTTGCTTACCATTCCTGTGCTTGAAGTTGTGTATGTAGTACCGTCTACTTTTATTTTGACGGTGGACAGGTTTACACCAGAGCCTCCAGCTTCATCCACGACCTTAAAGGTGATCGGCTGCTTATTATTTGTCACATATGCGCCTTTTGATGGAGATACCAGCGTGATTGCAGGCTTCATCGTTTCTTTTACGATCAGTCTCAATTCTTCTCCCAGAGTGGTATCTGTAGCATCTTTCGTCACTACAGTTCCTGCATCATTGGTGATCTCAATTTTAATCGGATAATACTTGTTGGCCAGATTGTATGATGTGGTTGCAGGGGCTGTGATTGTTCCAACCCATTTTCCATTGCTCAATGTGAGATTCGTCCACACTCCATCAACCTGTACCCTTACTTTTACAATTGCCATTAAATCACTCCTATCTCCTGTCCAGCTACAAGTTCATGATTGCTGGATCTGGTATATTTTGTTTCTGTGTAATACGTCTCTACATCATCTGCCACAACCGTTATTGTAACTTTGGTTTTCGTTGTGACTTTCTGACTAGATAATTTTGCGCTATATATAATTGGTCTCATTTCCATTAGATCATCACATCTCCTCCCGTATATAATTCAGTTCCGGCAAAGTAATTTTCCGTAACAACTACTGAATATCCTCTGCAAGATGCCGTTGCAATAAATCCTCCTGTCAGGTCTATATCCTGCTGTTCAATCAGCGTAGTTGCAATATTACTATTCTTGTCTACCACATTTACCCAATTACTCACACTCTCTGTATTCAAAATATATTTCATACTGAGGATTTTTCTTAATGCATAATATGATAGTAACTTTTCAGCGACAGTATCTAAGTATTCCATGTTGTACAGTGTGATCGTCCCTATTTTCTTGATATTTTCGGATTCCCCTGCTTCAATATGATCCACATTTTTCGTATATGAAAATGTAGTTTTTTTATATCTTTTTCCTGTGATCACGCATGCACCAGCTGTCTCCATTTGAACAACCACACAATTTGTATGCTTTTCTATAAAAGCTCCGTTTGATAATATCAATGATTCTGGATTACATGGTTCTGAAAATGTTATTTTTGATTTTCCCTTTGGAAGATTATCCTTAAAAATGTCTGACTCTTCGGTTTCTAAATCATATTTTCCACATTCAATAGAAACCCCTGATACATACTCATCCAATTTTACATTTGATTTGTTATTGAATTTTCTTTCTGTATCAATTGTTGAACTGACATAGCAATCTGGTTTAAAAACCCGAATAACATCACTCCTGCTGTCATCCGCAACTGCCGCACACGCGAAACATATCATCTGAAGGGCTGCTCTGCATGACTGTACCGCCAAATAACCATTTAATTTTGTATTGTATACCTCTTCATCGATGATGAATTTTGTTACTGCTGCACACGCAAATATTTCTTCTAATAATTTTCCTGCCAGTACATTCGTGTACATTTTCCCATTATAAAACGTATAATTATCCATCAGACCAATTCTGTCGTTCAATTTGAAACTTGCTGTATTATTTTTAAAATCCGATGTATCAATGAAAAAAGTTCCTACCGGAATATCTACACCATCTTTGTTCTCCGTAAAGGTTACTTCCTGTGTTTTCTGTACAGACCTCCAAGATCCATTTTCATTACTGATATCAAAATCGTTTTTAGCATCCAATATTGATATGCTTGCTGTGTTAATGGATAATGTAGTACTGATCTCGTTGATCTCCTCATGTATCTTGGCAGTCTTGATCACATCGCCAGTCCATTCAATGTAGCGTCCATATAAAATATATCGTAGTTTTATATATCTCTTTGGCAACCTTGTCCTGACAAATTCAATTACAACTTTTCCATAATTTGCGACTTGATGAACACATGCATATACCAAATTATCGGGATAAAATGTTTTTTGATCCAACTTACTTCCAGATAATGTATACCAGGTAATTATCAACTCCGCAGGATATTCATCCGCAAAATACAACGTAATTCCGGCCGATGAATGCTGTGCACTAAAAGTAATCGTAAGTCTAGGATTTTTCTGAAATAAGCAGTCCTCTCCCGACTGTTCAACACTCCAAAATACAATGTCGCCCGGAAAATCCGGCATAACATTCTTATTTCCATCCAACACAAATTGGTTTAATTCAAATGTTCCATAATCCGCCTGATCTGTCTCAACTTCCAAAGATTCAAGATTTCCAATGGACTGGTTATCATCTGTAGCCACGCTTGCATCTGATAATGCTGTTACATCGATAAATTTCATATGTGCGCTACAGCTTGTTCTTTGCATTTTTTTCATACTTACCATCTTTCTGCTGGTTTAATCGCTATAAACTTCACTGTGAACCCGCCCCACTTCGTATATTCTTCATTTGTGTCTTTATTAATTGTATTCTTCATCTTCATTGAAAGTTTGTTTGGATACATAAGAAATACCATTTTCCCCATAGGTGTCCTTATTTCTACTTCATGACCGGTACCATCATCAATACTGCTCTTCGTACTTAAAAGTTGCACCAGTGCAACAAAGTCTTTATTCGTTGTGTCCGTAGTAGCAAATGTTATAGACTGGTTGTAAAACACTGCGCCAAGTTCATAATTCAATTCATATTTTTCATTTCTCTCTGCAAACTTATACTGAAATTCTACATCCAGTCCCAATTCTGTTATTGGTACATCATACTGTTTTCCATCTATCTTTATCATGCCGGCTCCACCTTTGTAAAATCTGTACCTACACGCTGTGATTCTTTATCATATGAATATTTAATATATCTCATAAATCCTGCTTCATCTCCTTCAGCAACAATATATACATTCACATCTCTTTCTGAAGAATCAAGTTCCTCCCTAAGTGCCTGACGAATTGTTGATAATGGTGAGACAACTTCCGTCTCCCGATTGTTGTCACCAAGAATTGCGGCAAATTCACCTGCCTGCTTTGGCACAACAGTTCCGGTTGCAAGTCGAGGCAGCTTAACCTCTCTCAGCGTCGGGATACTCATACTCCATGATTTTCCACCGAATACCGGTACCCATTCTGGTATCGTAAAACTCAGCCCATTCAGTGCTGCTATACATTTATTAACACCTGATACAACACCATTGCACATGGTTTCTATTCCTGAAAGCAGACCATTAATCACACCGAATACACTTGTTTTCAATTTATTGAATATATCCAGAATTTTGGTTTTCAAATTCGAGAATGTATTTAAAACCGGTGTAACAAGTGATTTAATTCCATTCTGGAATCCCTGCATCAGATAAATACCTATGTCCCGGAATACTGTTGACGGCGAATGGATACCAAGAGCATTCTTAACTCCTGTAATAAGTGGATTTATCATATGATCATATATCCATGTGCCGATATCCTGCAGCAATGCCCACATTCCATCTAAAAATCCCTGAATGCCGTCCTCTCCATTATTAAAATAGGCATCATATAAATCTGTTCCGAAATCAGTGATAAGTTCGATCAGAAATGCAATAATACCACCTATCAGCGAACCTATTGATTCGAAAAGTGCAGATGAAATACCACTCCAGTCAACATTGGTAAGAAATGTATACACACCATCCGCCAACGATTTCCAATCAAGTCCCTCCAACGTTGTGTAGATGATCGTAAGGATTCCCTTAAGGCCTGTGCCAATTGTATTCCCAATAGCACCCCAGTCCACTGTCGCAATAAAACCGTTTAAGGTCTGATAAATCGCCGTTCCTACTGATTCCCAATGAAGCGTAGTAACAAATTCTTCAAGAAAATAAACAATCGTATTCAGTCCATTTGCTATCGTAGAACCAACGAGGTTCCAGTCTACTGTCTCTAAAAATCCGTTTATAAGGGTTGCAATATTATTTGCAATATTTCTGGCTTTTTCCTGAATGCCGGTCCATTCAATACTTTCCAGTGCTTCATTCAGTTTCTGCCCGATTATCGCACCTAAACCATAGAAATCTCCAGCCTCAAATGCTGCTTTTAACCTGTCCGCAAAAGACTGCACATCACTCTCAATCGGAACTTCCTCAAACATTTCTGATGGTGATACAGTTCCACCAGAGCCGCTTCCAGAATCTGAATCTTTACTATCAATTACATTTAGTTCATCGAACGAATACAGCGAATTTGCCGCCTTTTTTGCCGCGTTCGCTGTATTGTTTAATGACTTTGCATAGTTCTGCTGAACGGCTGTTGCCTGTGTAAATGTACTCTTTCCGGTAATCGCTGCTATAAACTGTCCAACTTTGGAAATTGCTGCCGATAATTGGTTGATAAAACTTGTCAATATCGGGCTTACCACCGACAACAATGGAGCAAATGCGGATGCAAGACTATTTTTAAGCTGCGTTAATGCAGACATCAGTGCAGATATATCAGCATTTGCACTGGAAGAATATTGCGAAAGATTCTGAAATCCCTGCTTCACCCCATTGATTACGGCCTGCATTCCCATTCTTGCAACAAGCAATTTAAACATGTTCCCAAGTTTAAAAATACTGCTGCCAAGCCCGCTTGATCGGTTTTTCAAATTCTTGAATAACCCAGGCAGTCCTGTCATTCTCAGCGCAAGTTGTCCAACCGCTTTCGCTGCACTCGTCCCCACCTTTGCTACGCCCCGAAGCATTGCAGACGGCGCACTCTTTGCAATATTTAAAAGTCTTCCTGGTACTGCTGCCGCGGAATCTCCAAGCATCCGAAAACCATTTGCTAATGACGGTAATATACCAATTTGCTTTTGTTCCGCTGTGGCAGAGCTTTCCAGATTCCTCTTATAGTTCGCAAGTTCTCTCTCTGCAAGTAAAAGCTTTTGATAAGTCTGATCATACTCCGCATTTCCAAATCCAAGTCCTTTATTATTTTGTAAATGCTCAAGCTGTGTTTTATATAAACTTACTTTCTGTGTAAGATTTTCAAATCCTGCTGCCGCCTGCTTTGTATCTCCACTGGAGAATCCCTGTGAAAAAGACTGTTTTATTTTATTACTTGATTTACCTAACGAATTGGTCAGTCGCTCAACGAGGTTCTTTAATTCGTTTACACCTTTTACAAACTTTGAATTGTCCATACCGGTTTCGACAATTACTTCGCCCTGTTTCTTTGACACCTTTTCACCACCTTATCATAGGCGGCTCAAAGGCTCTCTGACCTATCCTAATAAATTGTTAATTTCCTGCTCTTCCTGTTTCTCCTGCTCCGTCTTTTCAACGATCAGGTCACAGATTTTTTTATTCTTCCGGTAAAACTCCTTTTCCCATTTATCAAGAGTTTTTCCCTCCAGCTTTTTCGTTCGGATACGGACAACTGTTGCAAAAACTCCTTCCCGGATCTCCATAAAATATCCAAGGAAGGTCCACCAATGCATATACTTCTCGGCTCTGGTCTCTCTTCCTGCAACTGCATTGACTGCCGGGAAAATAATCGGTTCATCCTGTGTCCAGTCCATTTTCCGGACATTTTCACCTTCATCATCCTGTGTTCCTGCATCTATGAACCAGTTTGCCTGTTCCGCTGCCTCCTGATAAAGCCTTACAGGCATCTTTTCAAGGTCTGGATAAAGAATATAGAGCATGGTATATATTTTCTCTTCATGCTCTAATTCTCTGTCATTCATTGCCTCAAAAATCTTTAATATGTCCCTGAAATCCGTGCGTATCCTCCAATCCCTGCCGCCAACCTTTAAAGTCTGTGGCAGGGTTCCTATACTCAAATTTTTCCCGGCATATAGGAACCGGTGTATCTCTGCATACGTTTCTTTGTCTTATTCACTTCTATGTTAAATTGCCTGGTAATAACCTTCGCAATTGTCTCTAAAACATTTTCAAAGTAGAATTTCCCATTAATTGTAGTCAATGGACTCTGTTCATTGAAAAATGCTGCTGTAGAATCACCATTGATAATGTAGTCAATTTCCTGCTTTATTTTATCCGATACCAGCATTACTCCCTGCGCACCCGGATTATCCCTGATCACCGTCTCAATTTCGCCGATCCGGTCGATCACCGTTTCATATCTGCTAATAATATCTGTATCTGTCGGATTAAATACTAATTCACCGATTTGCCGTCCCTGTGTGTTTTTAATAATATAAGTGCGCACACCGGTATCTACCGTAAGTTCCATGCTGTTATTGTTTCCATTGAAATTTCTTACTTTTCTGTTCTTATTACTCATTGTCTCGTCCTCCTATGAATTTAGGTGGCAGCATAGGCACTGCCACCCACACGTGTTATATATTAAGCGTCTGCCTAATACCTTATGCTGGTAATGCTGTTTTCGCCGTGAAAGTTGGTACTTTATTTTTGATTGTTACGGTACCCTCAACACGGTTTCCTGCGTAATTTACGGTATATGGAATACTTACATTTGCCTTTCCACCAATTGATTTTGGTTTCACAATAACCTCTTCCATCCATGCTTTATGTGTCTCGGCTTCTGTATCCTCTACAAGCACCTCCAGGATGAATGTTCTGCAGTTATCATCAACCTTACGGTTCATTGCGATATCCACAAGCTTCTCGTAAAAAGCTCCATCGGAAGGATTTGCATAATAAGGATCTACTTCCACGGACGGTGTATATCCATTGTCCTCTGTATAGTTTTCTCCTGTTACATCCTGTCCTACGGTCACATCCTGGTTAAGTTCTGTAGACATTTCATCTACATTCTTACCCACCAGGAACCATGCCGGTGAGCTTTTTGTTACATCAAATGTACTGTCTAAGTACTGTGCAAAACATTTTCTTGCTAATTTCATAAAATCCACTCCTTTTCATATTCCTGTTCATACAGTAAATTTAATCCTATGATCCAGTTCTCAACTCCTGCCTCTGTCCTTCCGTCCAAGTGTGCCGGTGTCGTCCGCTGAATCTGTGTTATCTTTCTTCCTTCGGTCAGCTCTGGGTATTCTGTCAACTGCTGCATTCCGTCCTCTGTTGGTATTGGCTGCATTTCTAACCACCTGCCAAGATTATCAAGAAAAGTGCAAATCTCAATTCTTCTGTTCTCTCTCACCGGCTTATCACGGAACACGACAGTAAATGGATACTGACATTTCAATTCCACATTACCGGTTACACTTTCTTTGTCCGAGATAATAACCGCACCGCCCAAAGCATAAAATGCAATTCCTTTTGATTCTTCCAGGAAAGAAAAGTCTATGCTCTGTGTGCTTTTCAGTACCGGATATGCATTTAAAAGATCCATTAATGCATTCGTTATTGCTTTCTGACCTTCAAAATCATTTTTGAGCTGTTCTTTTTCCATAATCAATTTCCTTTCAGACTATCTTCAACACATTTCACCCAATCATCCATATGATTTTTTTTGGCAGTTTCAAACCATTGTGCTGTTGCATCCGGATTTGCATATTCCAAATCTCTGTCAGTCAGAACTTTAGTTTCATCCTCCATGGCCCATGGGCTTTTGCTTGTCTCACCGATCATGACTTTTCCACCATATAAGAATCTACCCATCGGCGGAGCACCAGCACATACTTTTCCAGTTCCCTGCAGCGCCGTACTCCTTGCGGCTGTCTGTTGCTGAAATGTTCCTGCCTGATACGGCATATAGGGTTTCATATTATTCATAATTTGACCATCTAAATCATATTGGGCTTTTTGGAGTTTTTCACCATATTGTTTCAAATTCAGCTTGACCTTAACATTACCTTTAACGATACTGTAATCTTCAAAATGCTGCGCTTTAAACCCTTTGGCCATTACCTGCCTCCAATCTCCAAATGCGGGATTGTCTTATATAAATCTGCTTTATTTACAAGGAATAAATCATCATAACGATCACTCATATAGCTTAAGAACCCATCTTCATAGTCAGCATCCATGATTGCAACTTCCTGATACTCACCCTGAACAAAGAAATCTATCCCCTCCTGAAACGTGAAAGCCTGATTTTTCTCGGTATAAGCGTTCCATGACTTTGGTTTTAAATACTCTCTTTTCTCTCCCTGTGAAGTTTCAACCAGCATCTTTCCATTGCTATTTTCATATTTTATGAATACTTTGGCAGAATCCGCATTTTCCAATCCTGTTGTACTTCTATTCCGCCCGGCAGTAATCTGTAGCTCTACTCCGCGGATCACGGTTGGATACCATGTAATTTGCTTTTTTACCTTCTGCTGGTTGAATACTGTGATCGTATCTGTATACATGACTCTCCTTTTAAAAAAGACCAATTTCAAATCTGTAGATCATCCATTGGTCTTTGCTTTTTACTCATATCCTCTGTAAAACAGATTTGGGCTTACATTCTGTAAATACTCTTCGGCTGCTGCCAAAAGATACATATTCTGCTTCTCCTGGCTTGTGAGGATAGCATCTAATTTATTTTTTCCTACCTCAAAGCTAATGCTTTCACTTCCTGCCGAATGTGACTTGATCACTTTTCCTGCGTCATATTCTGCTGTACGTTTTTCAATAGCCTGCATTTCATCAGCCAGTCTACACACAGCTTTCTGTATCTGCTCTCTGGCAAATTCTTCAAGCTGCGCGTATCCGATCTTCCTGATGTTTCCGGAGGTAAGAAAATCAAGCTTATCGCTGGCTTTCTCATTCCATTTTGGAAACTCTGTCTCACTTACACTTTCACCAAAATATTTCTGCCTATAGAAGTCGTATGATGTGTATCCCATATTTAGCCCTTGATCTTTCCAATCATCTCTTCATCAAGTTCCTTGATTCCGTAGATAATATCAAACGAAATTGTATCCTGCTTATGTTTTGTGTCATAATCGATTACAACCCTCACACCAAGACCATTGGCAGATGCAATATATGCTTTTGATGCACCCATAGGAAGTGAAAGATTTCTTGTTACCAGAGCAATTCCGTTTCTGTGAAATGCCAGTGAATTTGGCTCTTTGATCAATAATGCATTCACTGCTGTGAAATCTGCGTGCAGTGGCTGGTCAATCTTGACAGTTTCAATCGTTCCGCCTACCGCAGTAGCATCTTCCACGACCGTATATTTATATCCGTCAACTATAAAGGAATCACCCTTTTTCACAGTGCCAGTAGCTGCATCCACATCTGTAAGTTTTACTGTTTCCTCGCCTTTCTTTGCAGTAACTTTATATGCGGTCGCTGTTCCTGTCTCAACAGGTGCATCCGGGCAATTCTGATCCATATAGGTATCAAATGAATATACTTTTCCAATCTCTGCATCTCTCAAAGCTTTCTCGCTTCCAGATTCTGATACCTTTGACATATTATCAGACATTACATAGCGATACTTATGTGTCGGATGCATAACAACACGTCTGTTTGCTAACGGCACCTTCGCAACATCAAAGAGCTTTGCCATATTACCAATATCTTCCGGCTTTGTTGCTTTCGCATTTCCTTTCACGATGTGTTTTGCATTTTCCAGTCCGACCGCAATAAGGTCTTCATCAATTGCCTGTGCGATTGCCTGCATTGCCGGAGTGACAATCTGTGTTGAGAAATCCTTAATGTCCAGCGTGAGCTCCTTTGATGTTACCGGAACAGTAACATCTCGGAATCTGTCCATTTTTACAAGTACTGATCCTTCTGTTGCATCCTGATTTGATGTTTCTCCTGTAAAGTTCTTAGCAATGAACTTCGCTGGTTTTCTTACTGTGATCGTGTCTCCAACCTTCACAAATTCTTTTGAATAATCTTTATGGACCAGATTGGCCATAACAAGATTTGCCTGTAAAACCATCAAAGCCTCATTTGCAATAATCTTCGGTGTTAAAAAATTGTTTGGCATATTATTCTCCTCTCTTAGCTATTCTGCTCTCTCCATTTTTTGTACGTTTCGAAATCCATGTTATTTGGATCTCCCTTAATTCTTGTGTCTGTCTGGTTTCCCATCGGCTCCGTGAAAACTGCTGCATTATCTGCATCATCCTCTGCCTGTTCCGATACCAGAATGTTTGGAATGTCTTTTCCTTCGGAATCTTTGACCATTGCGTTAAAAAGATCATCCATTGATTTTCCTTTGGCTGAATCATCCGCAAGCTTTTTTTCAAGCTCTGCCGTGATGGCATTTCTGGTAATATCATTTACGAAACGTTTTTCTTTCAGATATTCTGCTACCGTAGCGTGTCTCTCAACCTCTTCCTCTTTTTTCTTGCGGTCTGCGCGCTCGTTCTCCAATGTTTCAGTCGTCTCTTTCAACTTTTCCTGAAGATCTGCCACATCCACACCATCAAACTTTTTCAGTTTATCCGCTGTCTCATCCAACAGTTTCTGTGTCGATTCTGCTTTTTCCACCTGATCGTCATAATCCTTCTTGGTGCGGTAGTTCTCATGAACTTCCTTCTCCAGAGTGCTTTTCTTATCCTCTGGCACCTCAATCCCAAGACCTTCCAAAATTTTAAAAATATTTTTCATGTTGCATATCCTCCTCTTCCCGTATCTTTTACCTGCTCGCCAGCAGCATTAGGATTTGTCCTTACCCCCGGACTCGGCAATGCGGCTGCCATTCCGCGAAATAAAAAAGAGCCTGATACACGACTTTCATCATGTATTAGGCTCAATGGCTCATCACTTTACTTAGGGGCTCGATTTCTGTAATAATCTTCGTATCCTTGCAATGTTTACAATATGCCGGGAATGATATTAATACTGTGTCCCGCCGTACTTTCAACATCTTTTCCCCACAATCGGGGCACGGATACCAGAATGTTTCTTTTTCTCGCATTCTATCACCTCTTGTCCATATTATATGCTTTCACTTCACTTTTATCAATCACTTTTTTTGACGGATCACCAACATATAACCTGTCATATTGTAGTTTCAAATCATTTTCTTCACAGAATTGTCCATACTTTTTATTATAATATGCCACTTTTTCTTTTGCTTTCTGGTATTGAGCGTCAAGTGCTTCTCTGGTCTCGTCATCCTCAGCTTTGTCCATTGCCTCCTTATAGCCGTTCTTTTGTATCTTCCACTTTCTGATCGTGCGCTCAAGTTTTCTTTGTGCCTGCTGCAAATCATACGCTTTTTTATTTTCTTCTGTATCGATTTTCTTGTAGTTATTTTTGCTCACTCCATCTATCCATGTACCGATGGAATGTCTGCAATTCCAGCCTAATATTCCCTCGCCAGTTCCGTACCCGGTCTTTTCAATAAAATCAGGGTGTAAACTTTTGGCTCTCTCAGCTTCTTTTGTGTACTCTTTTGCAAGTCCCAACTTTACCAGATCCACATAGAATACCTGTCCCTGCCACGATTCATGGTTTGCTGGTTCTGGTATCGGCGTACTTCTGGCTCCAACATGTGCAGATGTTAAAACAGCCCACACATCCATCTCCGCCATCCGCTTTAATGCTATATCACCAGCCGCCTTTGCAATCCCTGTTCTGACTGCCCGGAGAGTTGCCGTTTCCACTGTATCTTTGTGTCCTGATGGATAGCTTACCGTCCCGCCTTCTTTTACAGCCTTGTCAATTGCTTCCTTCACTGCCTGTGATCTGCTGCATGTTCCTGTCTGAACTTTAAATAGAGCCTCATCACAGGCATCAATAAATGTTACCTGCGCCGCTTTAGCAATCGTTCCTGTAAGATTCTTTAATTCTCCCTTTGTTGCTTCATAATTTCTTTCAAGGATTCTGATATATTCCGGTGACATTTTTGTGCCAATCGCTGCTGCAAGTCCGGCGGCTTCATACTCTGCATCCTCATATCTGAGTGCTGTAATTCCTGCATCCTTAAAAGCCTTCTTTACAACCTTATTGCTTTCTGCTGTCTGTTTTTTTATCTCTTTCATAATATCCGCCAAAAGCGAATCAGATTCCTGCAGCGTTTGTATATTCCACATATTTGTCTGGGAAAGCGTAAATTCCTCTCCTCGCTGCAAGCGTACCATAATACTCCGCACAATCCGTTTTATGATATATTCTTTTAATCCTACTGCAAGGCTCTCACTTTTATCTGTGATCTCCTGTAAATATTCTGGTGTCAACATATATTATTCCTCGTCATATTCTATTCCATCAGCCTGATTCTCTGATTTTGCCTGTTCAATTAATGCTTTTGCCTCTTCCCTGGAATATTTTAAAAACTTCACATAGTATTCTTCCCACGGATAAATGCCCCGTACCGCCAGATTGTAGTGATGTACTTTATCTTCCTCAAAATTATACGTGATATCTCCAAAGGCATAATTTGCTGTGTAATTGCCTACCGGTGCCAGATTATATAAATCGGCAAATACTGACTGCGCGTAAAAAACCTGATTGAGACATACCTGTAATGCATCCCTGATATCTTTTATCAACTGTATGGTCCTGCGATCGTCTGATTCCACCTGCGTTGCTGTTACCATCCCGGTTTTCTGGTCAAACGCAAAATATCCATTGGAATACCCACATTTATAGCCAATGTATGAAAGCTGTGCATTGATTCCTTTGATTCTTTCATCTACCTTCAAAGGTCTTTCCACCGCCTGGTAAAATTCCTGATCCCCCTCGCCCGATACCGGAATGAAATGTTTCGGTAAATCCAGTTCAACCTCCTCATTTACCTTGTGTCCCGGTTCTCTTACAAGTCTTCTGTCGATCAGTTCCAACGCTCTGCTGTCCTTCACTTCCTCACTGTATCTGCTGTATGCAATATCCAAATCTTTTAATTCTTCCATCGCGTCAGAATAGATTGCCATTCCCAAAGGACTGTCAACATCTATGTCATTGGCCGCCGGCATCCGAAGCACCCCGAACATCATCCCATTTAAGCCAACTTCATTTTTTGTTGTAATTGATACATCCGGCAGTAAAGTATTCCATTTTGTCTGGCTTAATTCAATCTCTTTTCCAAGTTCTCCTGAATTGCTGCTTACATATGCCCTATTGGAAATCTGGTAATATTTCACACTCTTGTAATCACCATCTCCATAATTGACCTTTGCATCAAAAAATCTGTGATATTCCTGCTTGGTATAATATTTATCATTCTCTCTGTAGCGATCTTCAAATATAATCCCGGCAATCAGTCCATTTCCATCTTTCCCAACAATTTCAAATCTGTCCGGTGTCACAAAGTCAGCACCCACTCCGTTTGGTTTTATAATAATCGTGCCGCTTGCACAGCCATATTCTACCCAACGGCGCAGATTCGGCATGATTGCCCTTTCACACCATTCTGTCATATAGTCTTTCCTGCTGCCATCGAATGTGATTCCCAGTGCCAGATTGGTCAGTCTGGCTGTCTCTGAGCACACAGCTTTTGCAAATTTAATTGTCTTGATTCCTTTGGTATGATCAACCCAGGATGCTTTTCCCTGATATACATCCATCCAATCTGTTATTGCATCTTCCATTGCATTTGAAGTAATTCCTGTCACACCAAATTCATTTTTGATATTTCCTTTGAACATTCTTATTATCCTCTCTTTCCACATTCCAAGTGTCTGTATAATTCCCATTTCATCCTCCTAAGCTTTATGTTCACTTCTACGCCACAGTGGTTCATAACTATATCTCACGGCATCTATCGTGTGATTATCAGCATCCGGATACCCACTGATCACATTCCCATCTTTGTCTCTCTCATACTCATATTCTGTAAATTCTTTATATGCATGAGGTGTTCTCGCCTGATCAATAACAATCGTCTTTCCCTGCAACCATTTCATCCCATACTCTACGCTTCCTGGTCCTTTAATTGCAGGTCTTGCCGGTAACCCTATATCAACATAGTCACCTACAGATTTTTTCTCAGCACTATCACATACAATTTCATAGTCATCATATCCATGATCAATGATCCACTGCCCTGTCTGTGTATTCTTTGTCTTTTTGACTACGTTTTCCGCAATCAGATATATCTTTTCCTGTGCCGGATTATAGTAACTTCTGATAAATGCGTAAGGATCAGGAAACCATCCCCAGTCTACTCCCTGATAGATACGATCCATTCTTGCAATCTCATCATCTGTAATCTCTCTCAGTTCCAAATAATCGAACACCATACCTCCATTTCCATTCGCCACGCCCATATATTCATGCTCATATGCATCCGGGTTTACCTCCCGTAAGTGCTCTGCTTCTTCTATGAAATCTCTTCCCAGCCATTCCGGCGGCACATCTTTATATGTTGAATGGTGTACGCACATCGACTCCTTTGGTGTCTTTACGTAGATATTAACCCAATTACTGTTGCTCTTCGGTGGATTGAAAAACTTAAATACATATGCATCATTACCACCACGGATAGCCGACTGTTCTATATTTCGCACTTCCTCTGGTCCACTGAACTGGTCTAACTCCTCAAATATCACAATTCCAATATAACCGAATGGCGGTTTGATAGATTTAATCTTTCCAGGATCATCCGCACCTCGAAAATATATTTTCTGTCCAGTCGGTGTATATGTTATTTCGAGTGGGCTTAGTCCAAACTTCCAGTTGTCACGGTCAAACATTGGGTTCTCCGCCTGCTTATCGCATGACCACTGCATTTGTGCATATACAGAATCTCTCAATGTGTCTTTTACCTTTCTGATTACCAATGCATGAATATTATGATTATTCTCCATGAGTTCATAAGGGATGATTGTTCCACAGGATGACTTGGTACTTCCTCGTCCTCCTTCAAAAACATATTCTCTATGACCATGTTTCCTGATATCTCTCACAACTGAATGAAATGTATCTGCCACAACATCCAGATCCGTATGATACGTTCCCCTGTTCAAAGCTTCCTCTTCGCGCTTCTTTCGCTCTTTCTCCATCTCTTCAATTACCAAAGCTTTTTCGAGTTGGTTACATGCACTCAATCTATCAGATATTTCTATGTCAAGACCAAAGGCGTCTTTCTCCTCTCCTCGTATCACACGGCTTCTAAATTCTTGTATTTCTTTCAGTGTACAGAGCCTCTCACTTTCAATCTCCTGCTGCCTTTTGGCTATATAGGCAGATGTTTCAACATTTTTCAACAACCTTTGTCCAATAGAATAGGCGGTTTTCTCTGAATATTCCGCCCTTTTTGCAGCTTCTGTTGCGTTTCCACATTCAATGTAAAAATCCGCGAATTTCTTTTGTTTTGGCGTTATTTTCTTCATCCACTGACTGCCTTATATATTTCCAGCAGGCACTCAATAATTTCCAGTTGGGAAGCACTGCTCATAATCTCGTAATTCTGCTCTTTCCACTCTCCTTTTTTCTTAAAAAAGTGAAGAACTTTAATATTTAATGCTGTAATTGTTATAAAATGTTGAGTTTTTGTTGAAAAAAATTGTCTCCTGCTTACGGTAACAGCTAAACCCTGCTGCAATATTGCCATCTGCAATTTTTGAATTGTTTTATTTGCATTCATCCTGCTGCCACCTCCGAAAAAAAATATAAAAAAAGAGCCAAATACACGGTTTTTCTCAATGTATTTGGCTCATCGGCTCTGTTACACATATTATATTTTCTTTTTTGACACAAGTCAACAAGTTGCACCGGTGCAACTGCTGCAAAACTACTTAACTTTTCGATCAAAAAAAGGACATACCGTTATGGTACATCCTCTTAAGCAAGCGCCCGGATTCTAACCGGAGTAACCGCCATCACGGTGTAATCACCCTATACGACTACTTGCTAAGATAGTACCATTTGGTACATCCTCATGATGCAAGTTGCCCGGAATTGCACCGGGCTCTCCGCTGTGCGGTGTTCTCCTCTGTGAACTACAGCCTTGCATATAGCAATATACCATTTCCCTCTTATAAATTCAACTTTTTACGCTTTGTTTCCCATGATTTCAGTATTTTTTCAACTCTCTTACTATCCTTAACTGATAACCCTGGATAAGTTCCGTACTCGTCATGCTCATATCCGTTATGAGTATGTGGTAATGCTCCATTATGTTTTTTCCCTTTAACGTCAATCTGCTTTACCCTTTCCCCCTCGGCATCATGGAATGTGATATACTTAATGTCATTAAACTTATCTACCGTGGCATATATCCGATAAACTCAGCGTTATCAAATTGTGTAGGCTCTATCTCCGGTATGTCATATTGTCCTACTCCGTTAAATAACATCCTCTGTACATTTTCATAATTTCTCTGTGTCTTATACATAATTCCTCCAAATAAAAAGAGCCGGACATACAAGACTTTTCAGTCTCATACATTCGGCTCAACGGCTCTAGTTTTTGACTTAAAATATTTATTCTTCATCAGCTTTTATATACATTAATCTTCCCATACTATCTCTCTCAAATCTTCCAGCCCTAGCTTCTCCCAAATAAACATTTTTTCCCACTAACTCACCTATCTTCTTTTCACTCGGCTCAATCGTATGTGTATTTATATTAACAAGCTTTTCATATTGCTGTGTTCTCTTTATTTCCCTCTGTATATTTCTAATATCTTTTTGTATATCAGCTAAAACATCATTTAATTGAACATCCCCCTTTTCTGGAATATTTACTAAATCTCTTTTAGAAAGAGCTTCCGTAACCGGATTACTCACACACTCTTTATAATTAATGCTTTCAACCATAACTTTAAGTCGTTCCTTTAATTCTAATGCACCAGACATATCATCTGTATATTCAATGGTTCTCTGGTCATTGATATCAAATGGTAACTCAGATATATTTTCAGTAATATGAATAATTGGTTTTGCAGATGCATGTCTTATAGCAACTTCATACATAACATTGGGATTATTTCCAGTAAGATTTTCAATAACCAAATCACTGTTATATGCCTTTTCTATTATTGTAGACGTCATTGTTCCGCTATCATTTATTCTATGACTCACAATAACGGTATAATTTAATTTTTCTAATACAGGTCTGATCACTTCATCTATAAGTCCATCTATTTTTCTTCTAGTTATAGAACCATTTTCACCAATCGGTGTTATTACAAAACATGTTTTCATTTCTTTTTCATTTGACATAATCTTCACCTCGTGTGAAAATTATATAATGTTCTTTTATTATATTCAATACCTTTTATACTTCTATCATGTTCAGTTTTCCACACATTATTCATTTGCATAATCAGCTTCATCTTTCAGATAATCCGCCAAATCCTCTACCGTAATTTCTGCTTCACTTTCTTTAGCGTACACTTCCAGTTCTGCAATCACTGTTTCTAAACTGTCAAATCTTTTTAATGTGTCAATCAAATTTCTCATGTTCTTAACCTCCTAAAGTTCAGTTTTACCTCTCAAATCCTTATTCCTGTGTTTTTAACACGTTCAAGATATCCTCTACTGCCTTGTCCCAAAAGATATTTGCAAATTCTTCAACAGTGCAAATTGGTTTGTCGTCCCAGTCAACTACCATTGCATCATCACACTGACACAACTCACAGCCACTTTCTTTCAGTGCTTCGTTTGCGATTTCTGTTACCACTGTCTGTGTATCAGCATAATCACATCCTCTATCTAAAATGTCCTCAATTTCTTCGATTGTTTTCTTTGATATTTTCGCCATTTTTCTACCTCCGCTTAAATTCTAAATGTTCAGTTTGAATCAGCTATTTTTTCAAAATCTTTTTGTGAAATAACTTCAAATATCACATAATCATTGGACATAATCATTGCCTGCAATATAACAACAAGTCTTTTATTTACAATATCATCAAATTTTCTACTTCCTCTTTGACAACACTGAAAATAGCTATCTTTACAGGTTTTTGACAATGTTCCGCTAACCGCATTTACATTTACTTTTTGTGTTGGGCTATAAGTATCAAACATCTTTTTACCTACTTTCTAATACACTAAATTCTAATTTAACTGTCCAAAGATTTTCTGATTTCTTCGGATAATTGTGTTTCTCTACCATACAGGTTTTCAATTTCCTCTGCTGCTTTTTCTAATAAATCTTTTATTTTTTTCGGCGTACCAATCGCCCGGTACTGCTGCACCTCTTCAAGCACATTGATTGCCATCTCCTTTGCTTTTACTGGTAAAGCCCCATGTGCTTCAATCATATTTAAAATACTAATTGCGTCCTTCTCGTCCATTTGATACTCCTTTCCAGACTGCATTCTGTCTGCACCATTCCTTATCGCCCTGTGTACACGGTACATCCATTCGTGCCTCATATCTGCAAAATTCACACGGCACATGCTCCTCACTGAGTAATCTCTTGATATCTGCTTTTGCTGTTGCAAGCTCTCTTTTATATTTTTTTGTGTTTTTCCGCATGATCCGTGCCTCCCATCTTCACTACATACTGTCCGTATGTCATACCGGCTTCCCTTGCCTTTACCGCCATATCAACGACTGCTGCATTCAGATTTTCCATATGCACACCGTATTTCCGCTTTTTATCCTTTTCTCTCCATCTACTCTTTTTACACTTATCACTGCAATACAGACGCTTTGATTTCGTAGCGTCAAATTCTTTCCCACAATATTTACATTTCTTTTGCATGATTTCGCCTCACTTATTCAAAACCTTCCGCATGGATGTCTTTTTACTGATGACTTCCAATGTGTCCTTGCTCTCGTATACGACCATCCAGTTTTCCGGTCTTAGTTTGTGTGCAGAAATAATCACTTTCTGTGCTCTTGTCGGTTTACTTGGCTGTTTCATAATTCTCCTTTCTTCCGGAAGCCCCAGCTACGCTTCCGGAAATCCTCTGTCGACAGTTACCGTGATATATTATCCAAAAGTTGGAAAATCCCATTTTTTATAGACAAGCTTGTCCTTTGACCAGTCCGGGTACTGCTGCATGAGGTGCTCTTTCATAATCTCTAACATTTCCGGCCGTAGTCCTAAGTTGCCGTTATCCAGCAGTCCGTGATGAAATCTGCATCCAAGCACACCATTTTCCTCGATACCAAGTCCGCCCTGGCTCTTATTTATGTAATGCATGATGTCCGGTATCCCTAAGAGCATTTCTGATCTGCACTTGTCCATGTGATATCCAATCTCGCAGAAAATACATTCGTTACCGTCCCTCTCTGCGATACGGTAACAGGTTTCCTTCGTGAAATTGTAATTGATCTTGTTCTTTTTCTTTTTCATCTCTTCACCGCCTGCTGCATGCGCTCAATCTCTTTCTGGTATTTTCTCTTTAACCACGGCTTTGGCATCCGCATCCATACGGACCAGATGAAAAGCCTGATCCTAAGCATCATTCTCATTGGCATCTCCTTTGACCAGCTCCTGTAAAGTCTCTTTTAAATATTCAACACGATCTAATATGGTTGCAAGCATTCCCTGTGGTATCGTATATTCCCAGTCATTTATGGTTAAGCGTATAGCTTCAACCGTTCTCTTGGCATCCTCAATGATCTGCCTGTCTGTTTTCTTTTCCGGCAAATATTCCGGGTGGTTCATGATGTCGTCCTGTCCCGGTATCTGCTCCTCTGGTACGTTTTCTCCCTGTTCTGATACGCTTTCCTCCGGTTTTGAAACGTTTTCCGGTAAATTTACAACATTTTTGTTAGTTTCGCTGTCATTCATAACGGATTCTGTTACATTTTCCTCTGTATTTTTCGGATCCGGCTTTGGAATCTCCGGATCAACATCATGAAGTGTCTGCTCTCTTGGCGGCTCCGTTTTTACCGCCTGCTGCACATCATCCTTCTTTTTGATCGCTGAGATAACTTTGCTCTCTTTTCTAGGTGCGGATTTCGGTTGTACCGGTGCAACTTTTCCTTTTTCTTCCGGTAATTTCTCACCGTATTCCTTTTCCCAGGATTCTCTCCATGTTCCTGCTGCATGGCTGATCTTTCCAAATGCATTTTCAATATCCTCTTTGCTGTACATTTCGTTCCGGCTCGCATCACGCAGATTTAAAAGTTTCACTTCATCACTGTTTTCTGTGATCGCAAGCATATGTGCACCTACTCCTGGAATACGGACTGTGTAGACAGCTTGTTCATTCGGTATGAGGTTCTCAATGAAGTGTTTTCCTGTCTCCCCATTCTTAACAGCCGAAATCCACAATTTTTTGTATATTTCTGGTGCATCTTTACCAAGCTGATACATGGTCTTTTCAAGGTTTGTATCAAGTGACTGCTGCACGCTGTCTTTTTCTTCGAGCATGACTTCAATATCCGTGGTCTTTTTCTCCTCGTCCACGTCTTCTTTAAGCTGCTGGATCTCTGACTTGCTCAGATCCGGTGTCAGTACCTCATTTACTTCATCCGGCAGCGACAGCATGATCGATAATTTGGCATATCCAAATCCCTGATATTCTGCTTTGAGTTCCGGTGCGTATCCGCCCTCAGAGAACTTATCATTGATGTTCATGAATCTGGATACCTGCGTCTTATCGATCCCGTATTCTGCCTTGGCAAATTCTACGACATTCTGATAGCCGGATTCCGCTAAAATTCTGGTATCGCGCGCCACTTTTAACAGATATCCGATACGGACAAATCCCTCCGCGGTCTTTTTTAACTCTGTGTCAAACTCCTGCTTGTATTCTGCATAATTTCTGTATTCGATCACTTCGTTCATCACATTACCTCCATAAAATCATTTTCCAGTGCATCCACCAGCAAGGTTCCCTGTAATCTTCCATGCCAGATCAGCTTTTTTTCTTCTCTTAACTGTTTGTATCCCTTAATTCTTGCCTTATTGCTCTTTTCTGCCAGCTTTTTATCTTCTGCCGACAGATTTTTCTTTACCCACTGCTGCCACTTTCTCAAAAACGGAAGTGCATCATCAAGATCTTTATATGCCTCATTCAGCACTGACTTTTTCTGCCTTATATTTCCTCCCGGCTCAATCTCGAGCGTGTACCACGGTACATCCGGTCTTGCTGCCCTTCTCAAAAACAGCAGGTATGTTTCCCTGATATCCATTCTCTGAAAATAAACATCGCATGTATGAATACAGTGCTTTAATACAATTCCTTCCTCGTAAATGTCCTTGATACTTTTGGGCGCAACGATACAATACCTGCCTTCACTGTATTCATACTTTATAAGTTCTCCGGATTCTACCAGGCTCTTGGCATTTTTGAATTTCTTTTCCTTTTCCCGGATCTCTTTTGCTGAATCCTTAAGTGATATCCTCGCCACCAGTTCATTGTGTGCCACTGTGAGGTCTTTCGGTTTTAAAAGCAGTTCTACCGTGCAGTCCATTTTCATTTTCTGCATCATGTCCACATAATCGCACCAGTCACTCCACAGATAACGCATATTCTCTTTTCTTCCAAGTGATCTTCTGTACTCCTGCTGTTTTCTCAGATAGTTGCAGACTTTGTGTATTGACAGATATTGAAAAGGATTTTTGCGTTTTGTGTCTTCCGGGTAGATGTCTGCCTCGCATAAGGTCCTGATGTCCTCATCCTGGTATATGGTGTTATTTCTCTTTTCTTCCTGCAGCCACTTTAAAATCTTTCCGTCCCCATTTATATCCTTTAGTCTTTTTAACCTCCCCTTATCAATGCAGAGCATCTTTCCAAGTTCGTGTGCATTTATATTTTTCTCTGTGTTGTTATACCCCCAATCATTGAGGAAATACCTTCCCAGCATCGTGAGCCCTGCTTTCATGCACATCTCTATCAGAGGCCTTTCTTTTTCTTTCTTCAGATAACGCCCGATATCTTCCACGCATCCACTTTTTACTGCGATAGGATAGGATGTCCTGGAGTGTCTGAATACGTTTGAAAGATTTCTTGCATACACCATGCTGCCGTCAGACGGAACACAATACAAATCTGTTTCATGCCAGCACATTTTTCTTCTTTTATATTCTCCGTACTCGTATACCTCTACCACACCCGCGCTCACAATCTGCCGGTGTGTCTCTGATTCCCAGAAGTCACACTTGTTTACACCCAGTGCATTCATTGTGTCCGTTCTTCCTGCTACAAACCTGCGCTGGATGAGTCCGTCTTTATAACGCTGGATGTATGTAAACGCCCTGCACCGCACATGTACATCATTTTTCTTTTTTGCACGCGAAACATAATTTATAATTCTATGGCATACTGGGCATTTTCCCGGCATATTATGTTTTGGTTTTACGTCAAGCTGTACCATTTTCAGGCAGGATGTGCAGTACCCGGTCTTCGCACCGGCACCTTTATAGTAAATAAAATTACTTCCGTCAAAGCCGTTATGCTCATACCAGTCCCTAAAGCCTTTCGGCGGCTTCCCTACCGGCTTCATCACTTCATCCCACCGGTCTGTCAACTTCCTGATCCGCTCATCTTCCCTTCTTTTTTTGCACCCCTGCTGCCACTCCATGATCCCGGCACTTCCTGCCTGCTTGGTTTTAAGCAGTTTTTTTATCGTATATAAGCCCCCAGCATTAAAATACATGTATGTATCGTATCCTCCGTTATACCAGTAGCCTTCTTCCAGGTTGTCGATCATTGCTTTACGCCACTTATACGTTCCGTCTTCCTGCCTCTCTCTTGTGATATAGCTTTCTCCCTCATAATTGATGAAAATATCCCATTTTGGTTTTAAGATATTCTTCTCAATATCCTCCCTCGTGCAGATCGAGACTTTTAATATTCCACCGAACTGCTGGCATCTCGCCGCAAGCCAATATCTGTATTTATGCTGTTTACCGTTCCAGTCATTTTTCTTTCCCGGCATCCGTAATGCCTCTATCATGCTTTTTGTTGCGTTCAGCGTCCGCAGTTTTTCCAATTCTTTTTTATTCATCGTGTACCGCCTTTCCGTCTACACCATAAAAGACATCTTCCTCGAAACCATCTATCCCGATCTCATATACACCGGCATCTGTTATCTCTCCGGCTCTGTTCTCTTTTGCTATGTAAAGCAGGTCACCTTTCTTTCCTCTGGCTTTCGGATGTTTCCCTCTCACGATCACATGCCCTGATCCTGCTGCATCCCCGGTTTCTTCACGTACAACTGACGCCCTCTTCGCTTTTGGATGTCTGGACATCCATATAAGGCCTCTCATGTACATCTCTGTTTTTGACAGTTCTCTCATGAGCGTGATCTCCGGTGCAGATATCCTGCTGTTCACTCCGTCCTCGTCGATATTTCCGCCGAGTTCCACCAGAAAATAGCGGTCATCCGATTTGTTATAATAGCTCAATACTCCCAGTGGATCGTCTGTTGCATGGAATCCGTCTGCACCGCAGTGTGCATTTTCTTCTGTATACTTCACTCCCTGCTCATACTGGAGCGTTCCTTTTCCCATTGTGCAGGTAAGATTGCTGTTAAATCCTTTATATGCAAGCATCTTTCTACTCTCCCAAATAATACTTTCTGGCTATTTTTCTTACTTCCATTCTGTTTGGAATGCCGATGTAAAGCGGTCCTCTGAAATTTTCCAGCTTTCCATTATGAGTTACCTTTGTAATCTTAATGATTTCATCATTTACCTGTACCTTGTTCTCAAAAGCAAACTGTATCAATTTCGCCATGCATTCTTTTAAGCTTTTATCCTTTTTTCTGACTGCTGCACAGAAAGCTTTGTCTTCCGCACATTCCTCTATCACAGTGTCTTTCCAGTCTGACATGATCCCATCAATGCCCAGCGCCTTGCTCTCGACTGCAATCTTTCCCGCTGCCGCCATTAGGTCACTTGCCAGCTCCGTCACGATTCCGTTTGCATAATCCTCTGCATCCGCTTCGTCCAGTCCATTCTCCACTGCCAGCACCTTAAGGCTTTCAAGGTCTCCCTCTTCCTTTAATCCCTCTGCGGTCATGTTCAATTCTTCCACAGAGTCAAATTCTCCAAATCTTTCAAATAATGCCATAATTTATCTCTCCTTCATCTTGATCTCTTGCCACAAACTCTCGGTATAAGCGTTTCTTTGGTTTAACAAAATTCTGACCAGATTTCCCTGTATGAGCCTGTCCAGTTCCTGCCACTTATCCCGGTTTTTTATCTCGTGACCGTCCGACCTCGTCCAGTCGTTCTGTTTCCAGCGTTTTACATACTCTGCATCCTCATATCCGTTGTAGAGGTACTTGGATTCCGTGTAGACGGTCAGAATACATTTTTCTCTCATCCGGTGTAGTGCCATGATAAGGGATTCTAATGTCGATCGGTTCTCATTCATCTGTTGCACCGGTACAACTTCCCTGATCACCGCCGGGTACTTGCTGTTTTCTTTGTAATATTCCAACACGTAGCCTATATATCCGTCCTGCTGCCACCTGCCTTTTATGCCGGTCACTATGTAAATGCTCACTTCCTTCATCCGCTGTCACCTTCTTTCAATCGGATCATCGTGTACCTCCTGTATTTATATCCTGTTACCGGATTGATTCCCTCATGGATCTGTGATATGTAATAGCCCTTTTTCGGTTTCGGCTCTGATTTCCACCGTACCAGCTTGTCCACCTTCGGCTCTGGCAGCGGCATATTCCGGCTTGAGTTATAATTGGATTCGCTGATACGTGGTTTTGCCGGGCTTCCATCCGATTTCTTATCTGTTGTATGTTCATCCTTGGTCAAGTAGCTTGATAATTTGGAAAAATCCTCATCATGGTATTTACTGTTCCTGATCTCGATCGACCATGTGCCGCCCTTCGTCCAGGCTCTCTGTAAAATACTCGCTGTCTCTCCGATCTCATTCACGATCAGATGGATATGCCACGCTCCCTTTGTTCCCCTTTCAATATTCCTGATCCAGAACAATTCCTGTCCACGCTTCTTATATTCCTTCCTCACGCTCCGCATTGCTTTCTGGAAATCTTTCAATGCTCCTGCCATATCCGGCGGTCTGTTCTTTACCTCATATGTCCATGTTGCAAAACAGTCACCGGGAGAAAAATACTCCAACAGCTTCCATCTACATCGTCTTGCCTTATTCCATGCATTGATCTTCTGTATCTGCTCTTTTGTCGGATTCTTTTTCTTCTCTCTCTTACATCCCGGTGCTCCATATCTCCCATCGTGGTATTCTTCCACATCAATGATCTTTCCACCTTTAAACCTGTGCTGTTTTCTTTTTGTCATATCCCCACCGTGTCCTAAGTTTAATATCTTTATCAAGGCTGAAACGGAGATGAAAAATCCCCGTTTTCCTTGCATTTTCAGGCTTTTTGTGGTAATATAAATATAGAGTTATACGTTCCCAACGTTTTTACTCACAGGGTTAAGAAAGTGCTAGTTTCTTAACCCATTTTTTTATTTACCAATGCCATGACATCCTCATACGTCATGCGCTGCATGTCAAAGCCTCTCCTGATGCACTCAAACCCTGCCCTGATACATTGTTCTTCTCTGAACAGTCCTTCTATTGGTTCGTCTCCCTGCCTATCTCCGAAAAACTCTGTGCGCTCTTTCTCCGGAAGCCGTATGAACACTGCGACTATCCCTGCCCTTTCCCTTATCAGCTTTGCTTCTGCATATTCCTTTTTTCTGTAATGATGCTGGAATATGTCAGCCTGCAGAATCAGCTTTCTTTTTAGGTCTGCATCCTGTATCATCTGGTCCACCTGCTTTCCTGAATGCTTCCTTCACTTTTTTCTCGTTGAACATCTCTAACAGCCTGTCCAGTGCTTCCCTGTCCATCTCAATGAATCCGGCCACAAACACTGTGTTTATGTACGTCCACTTTGCCTTGCAGTACTCGCCTGCTGCCATCTCGCTGTTGAATATATCCGGCTGTTTGAAGATCTTTTCCACAACCTCAGTCACGGTCAGCATGGAACACCTCCGTTCTCATAAGATATCTGAAGCCATATAATCGTTCTGTATTAAATTCTTTCTCCACTTCTTTATACATGGTCAGATATTCTTCGTCTGTGATCACTTTCATGCCATTCATCAGCTCAAGCATTCCTGTTAATTTGTGCCGGTATTCCTCGGTATATTCTGCCTTGATCTGAGCATCAACCTTTATTTCGATTAAACATTTGAGGAAAATAGCAAACCATGTTTTATATTCCGCTATCATTTTTTCTTTTGTAGCTTTTTGTTTCATGTATCCAGTCCTCCATTATTTTCTGTCTGCGGTCTGTACGGATCTGCTCTAACACAGCGTCTATTCCGGTGCGAAGTGCCGAATCATAAATGTCATTCATAGACAATTCCAAATTTGGATGTTCCTGCTTCATTTGCTTTATAAAATCCTGAATCAGTGCTTCCTCATGAGGACTAATCTCCGTCTTCGCTGCAATCTTCATAATCTTCTCCTTTCGCCACTCTATAAAGCAGGTAAAATCCTATCAAGGCAAACATAACAAGCTGTTCGCAACTGCCAATCGCTACGAAACGCATTCCTACGCCTTCTAAAATTTTCTTTTTCATCATTCATCCCTCACTGTAAAGATCGTTCCATCGATTTTTTCCTGCTTTTCAATTACAACATGTCTCTCTTTTTCCTTATCTGAATTTCCATTCAGCTTTAAGAAAACCATTAATACTGCTACAGGCAATGGAACTCTCGAATAATTTTCAATAATCACTCTCATAGCTTGTCCTTCCGCCACTTCCTACGTGGCAACTTTCATCTGTTTTTCCTTATCCTTTTTTTCCTGGGCAAGCAGAAGCCTTACGGCTGCATCATTCAACCGCTGATGCCGCTTTTCTTCCTCTTCCGGTGTTAGGATTGGAATAAGGTTGATATTGGTACCATTTGGAAATTCCTGGATTACTCTCTTATATTCCATACACTGCACCTCCTGTTCTTATCTAATGCTTTAAAAGTTGTCCGTGACACTCTTTCTATTGAATTATTTTGGTGTTACAATCTCCTTACAGGACATTGCCGTATCCGAGTATTATGAAAGGAGACGTCTATTATGACCAAAGATGCCGAAGCATTACTCTGTATCTGTTACCATGATTACTTGGAAAGAGTAAAATCAGGACAGTCAAAAACTGAATCTCGTTATTTTTCTGAAGACTATATTCATGAGACTGATTCTCTCTCTTCATGGCATGAGGATGATTTTCATTCCACATGCTCAGAATTACAATATTTGCATTACTTTAAAGTCTGGGTTACTGGATCTTTTGAATTAACATCAGATGCCATTGAATACATGGAAAACAGATTCAAAAACAACGTTAAAGAGCTGGCTCAATTTATCTCCCAGTTTATTCCGTAGTTTTTTCTATTACTTCTGGTTCGCTTTCTAACGTATTGTCTGTTCCGTAATTGGCATAGATAATACGTTTTGAAAGTTCCATGCGAATCTTAAATCCTTCTCCACCAGTACAACTGATCATAAATTCTTCACATCCTTTTCCAAAATCGATACCATTCAACTTGAAAATCTTCTTTTCAGTGTCTACTTCCAGTGTTTTTATCTCTTGTGGTATTCCAGTAAGAATTTCTTCTAATTTGTTCATCTTTACTCATCTCCTCTCATGTGAAGCATTTTCTTTATAGCCTTAGTACTATACTTTTTGAGAATCTGCTTATCTGGCATTTTCTCGTTTTCAAGAATATACAGTGAAAGAGCATTTATCATTGCTTTTTGAATTGTTATCACAATAATCAAAATAACTATGATTATCACAAATAAAATCTTCATTTTTTCTTATCCCTCTTTTAACATTTTTACTTTTCATGATTGTTTTTCTTGTTTTCAAGTGTTACCATCAACATACAGGCTTCCAAGCAAAATATGAAAGGTTACTAGCGATGATTAAAATTCTTATAGTTCTCCTGCTTTTAATTTATTTTTATTCCATACTTCATGGATTCTTTAGTGTTTTAAAGATCACCTCATGTATAGAAAAACTCGAAATATTTTTGCAATCCACATCCCCATCCTACGATGGAACATTGGTAGGGGATACTTACAGAGAACCATTAAATAACGTCCTTGCAAAATATCCTGATATCTGCGAATTTACTTCTTATAATTCACAAACACTTGGTTATGAAAAATCAGATTATGAAAATTACAGATCTGCTGTTGCTATTTATCATGAACTTTTCATGGAAAGAAATTTTTTACGAAAATATTTTGTAAAAAGTTTAAATCCATTTTCAGCATTGAAAAAATTAATCTCATTTCCAAGTAGCCTCATTTACCACATGGGTTTTAGAATGAAACCATCATTCTCTAAAATATTTAACGTTTTAGCTTGGATTGTTGCATACCTTTTGACTATGTACGAAGAAGAAATAAAAGCATGCATTAATTCTCTTTTAAAACTTCTGTAATGCACAAATACAAAAGCATATAGATGCAACTTAACTGGTATCTGTCAATGCTCAAATGCATAATTTCTGTCAATAGCTTTATTACAACACCTGCTAATACTATTGCCACTAGATTTCTTCCTGCATGTTTCTTCACTATCTTTCATCTCCTCTCTGATACAGTTCATTCACTGTCACTCCAAGTGCTGATGCGATATCTAAGACGTCACACGGTTTAATAAGTCTTCTCCCTCTTACCATTGCACTAAACGCATTGGGTGAAATGTTAGCTCTTTCCGCAACCGCTCCTTGTTTTAATCCTTTTTCTGAAATAATTCTCTGAATATTGCCAGCTATTGGTTTGTTGCATTCTGCAATTTGCATCTTATCGCCTCCTTTGTTCTCGTTTTGCAACTTTTTATTGTATAATAGTCTCGTTTTGCATTCTTGTCAATATATAATCATAAAAAAGTTTGCAAAATGCGTTTTTTATATTGATTTATAAGTAAACTAATGCTACTATCCAATTAAAGATTAATTAGAAAAGAGGTGTATATTGTGGCATTCGCAGATAGATTAAAAGAAGCCCGCTTAAAAATCGGATATACTCAAGAACAAATAGCTGAAAAGATAGGTGTCGCTAAATCTACTTATACAGGTTATGAAAAAGGTACCAGGGAACCAAATGTGAACACTATCGGAAGATTGATGGAGGAGTTGAATGTAGATGCTAATTTTCTATGGCAGGATGAGACAACTTTCCCATTTGAATTAACATATGATGAGATGGAACATCTTGTAAAAAAATATCGTAATCTTGATGACCACGGTAAGGAATTAGTGAACTTTACTCTGGATAAAGAAACCGAACGCATTGAATGTTATGGCAAGCTTGGCGAAGCTTCCCGTCCTGTTACTGCTTTTCCGATGCGGCTGATCAGCTACTATTTTAAAAATGCCTCTGCCGGAACAGGTCAACTTGTGATCGATAATCTTCCGGATAAGGATATTGAAATTCCAGATAAACCGGAATACAGGAATGTCAGCTATGCAATTGGCGTAAATGGTTCCTCAATGGAACCTGCATTTCAAGATGGAGACATTCTCCTCGTTGAAGCTACACAGGAAATCGAGGTTGGAGACATTGGCATCTTCCAGATTAACAATGAATGCTTTGTGAAAAAGCTTGGTGAAAAGGAATTGATTTCTTTGAATAAAGATTACAAGAACATTCCTCTGGATGAGACTGCTGCCACTCTTGGAAAAGTAATTGGTAAACTTTAAAATGTTTGGGTGATAAAATGTTTTTTGATAAACTATTAGACAAATTTAAAATAAATGATTCCTCTGTTCATAAAGAAAAAATATCTGATAAATTATATGTTAATCTAGATGATGAAGACAAAAAATATGTTCAAGATCGCATAAACGAAGCAAAAGCTTTGGCAATTATAATTAATACCACCGTAGATAATGTTGCGTTTTATTCTGCTTTGAATAAAATAATTGATATTCTTTCTGAATTGCAAAAATATGAGGATAAAATACCCTTTTCTTCAAAACCTTCTTTTGATTTAGAGCGTATTCTGACTAATAAAGAATATATAATTGAAAATTTCAATGACCGTGTAAATCAAGAGATTTCCAATGATAATAATCTGCACCTAAAAGACAATGTAGATAGCGATTGCCACGAGACATTTCAGAAAGTTTCTGCTCATAACCATGAAAATGATGAAGATGTTACTATTCCAAATTCGCCATATGAATCTGATAGAATTATTATAAAGGGATTACACCCACTTTTTATAAGTGTTATGAGGGAAATTGTTGATGCAAATAAAATTGTCCCTGTAGCCTTAATGCGTGAATATCATTTGGCCAAAGAAGATTTGCACAAAATTTTTGAAGAAGGTCAAAATGCACATATATTGGATAATGAAAATAATATCTTAATGTCAAAGGATTTTTTTGAAAAATTTATTGATCATTATGATCCGTCCATATACAAATGCAAACATAGTGATTTCGATAAAGAGCTTCTTATATGTATTGGTGAGATAGCTATTGAAAATGGAGCAGACACATTGTATGAAGAATTTGATCCTGATGACATACTTGATTATCTTGAAATATTAGAAAACATGAACGTTTTATCTTATAATTCTGAAATGAATAAATTTGATGTGTTAGTTTCAATGGAAGAATTTCACGAAAAATGTATGTACATACCATCACCATCTAATGAATTAACTAAAAATATTAATTTAGAAAATTTAGATAAAATGGAAGGACACGACTTCGAATATGCATGTGCAGAAATTCTTAAAAAGAACCATTTTAATAATGTAACGGTAACATCCGGAAGTGGCGATCATGGTGTAGATATATTTGCATATAAATCTGATATTTCATATGCTATTCAGTGCAAACGCTATAACGATACCGTTCCTAACGATGCCGTCCAAGCTGCCTTTTCAGCAAAAAATATGTTTAAAAAAGATATTGCCGTTGTCATGACAAATAGCTATTTATCGCCCCACGGCATGGAAGAGGCAGAAAGTCTAAATGTTAAAGTTTGGGATAGAGAAAAATTAAAGAAAATGATTAGCAATCCAAATGATATTTAGTTGCACCGGTGCAACTGCTGCACTTTTAAATTTTTACAGAAAGGAGGAATTTTATGTCTGAGTGCTCTGATAAAGATAATAAAGAACGTTATCTTATTTTTGATGAATCTGGAAATTTAGGAACTTCTGGACGTTATTTCGTAATTGCCTGTATCGATACTTATAATTACAAGGCATTGCATAATGTTATGAAAAGAAAACTTGGAATTGCCAAGTTACAATTTCAGGAATTAGCCTGTTTACATTCACATGAAATAAAAGCAAAAGATGCTTACCCTTGTATTAAATACCATATCTTAGAAGTTATTGCCAGTAAGGATTTAACTATTTCCTATATTGTAGCAGACTTAAAATATGTACAGCCAAGGCTTTTAAAAGAAAAGAATATTTTTTATAATTTTCTAATGAAGCTTCTGATTGATAGTCTCGTATCAGATAAAGACAATGGTGCAAAAATAAATATTATTTGTGATAACCATACAACCAAAATTGCATCTGGAAATTCCTTTGAAGAGTATATCAAGCTTCATTTAATATATGAAAAACAATATGATCTTGATCTAAATATTACTTATATGGATTCAGATGACAGAAATGCTTATCCTGTTCAGGCTGCAGACTATGTGGCAAATGCTCTTTATGGTTGGTATGAATATAAAGACAAGCTGTACTATAACCGTTTCAAATCAAAAATACATAATGCCTTAAAATTTCCACACGGTTCTTTTGGCAAATAAATTGATCTTTTTTCAAAAAAATATTGCTATTTTGGCACATTCATGGTAATATAAGCAAGCAAATAGCATATACTGCAATTAAATGGGTGTGTAAACCTATATTAGTGTGCGATACTTTTTAGCATAAGTTGCCTGTGTGGTAATCACTAATATAGTAGCACCCATTTTTTTATTACTTAAATTTTAAATGTCGCCGGTCTTTCTCAACATAGCAAAACAAATTAAAAACCGCCCCACTCTACCAAAGCAGGACGGTCACGCTTCCGAATGATACGAAAGCCCTAAGCAAGCATATTGTATCATTCGGAGCAGCCAAACGCAAGCGGAACAAACGTTCCTTGCTGGCTGTTATTTTTATACCCATTTTTCATATATTTTTATGAGGGAGTGATACTATGTACGAATTAACTCAATCAATGGAATCCTTAAGTGTAGACGAAATTATTGTCTATCTGCGTAAATCCAGATCAGATAGTCCCGAAATGTCTGTCGAGGACGTTTTAAAAAAACATGAGGAAATGATTCAGGACTATGCCAATACTAACTTTGGCTCTCCTATCCCGGAAAAGAACATCTACCGTGAGGTGGTATCCGGTGAGACAATCGACTCCAGACCACAGGTTAAGATCGTTCTGCAGAAAATAGAATCTCCGCAGATAAAAGCTGTTCTCATCGTAGAGCCACAGCGTCTTTCCCGTGGCGATCTGGAGGATTGCGGCCGGCTTATTAATATCCTGCGCTACACAAATACCATTGTTCTTACTCTCACGCACTCATTTAACCTTCAGGAAGAATATGAACGTAAATTTTTTGAGATGGAGATCACCAGAGGTAATGATTATCTGGAATACACTAAACGCATTCTGCGGCGTGGTCGGGAATCCTCTGCTGCCAAAGGACATTATATCGGTTCTGTAGATCCTTACGGCTACCGCAAAATCGTGATTAAAAAAGATGGTGTCAACTGCCACACTCTTGAAATTGTCCCGGAGGAAGCCAATGTGGTCAGGCTGATCCATGAGTTATACGCTTATACTCCGGGTGGTATCGGTTTTACAAATATCGCACATAAGCTTGACAGCATGAATCTGAAACCGAAAAAGGCAGCGCACTGGACACCTGCAATTATCAGTTCGATTCTCTGCAATCCTCTCTATCTCGGACTGATCCGGTGGGATACCAGAAAAGTTGTAAAATACATCAACGACGGACGATTGGAAAAATCACGTCCGAGAAGTTCGGATGCGAAATATTATAAAGGGCTGCATGAACCGATCATCTCACAGGATTTATATGATGCATGCATGGCAAGGCGCGGAACTAATCCAAGTCTCCGACGCAATAAAGAATTATGCAATCCATTTGCCGGTCTGCTCTACTGCGGTACCTGTGACCACGCTATGTCTCTTAAGATATATAAGAACCCTAATTCCGTTTCCCAGATCATGCTATGCAACCATCAGTCATATTGCCACACAAAATCAGTGCTTTATTCTGCCTTTTTAGAGCGTTTTATCTCTTCTATGGAAAATACTATACATGACTTCGAATTAGCGCTCCTTGCCGACGATGGCAATGCACAGGCGGTAAATCAGAGTATCGTTGCAAACCTTGAAACACGTCTCAAAAAATTGCAGGAAAAAGATATGAGACAGAAAGATGCTTATGAGGATGGGATTTACTCAAAGGAAGAGTTTCTGGAAAGGAATATTAAAACCCAGCAGGAAATCGCTTCTACGATCACTGCTCTGACTGCTGCAAAAGAGACAAAAGAAAACTACGTTGATTATGGGGAAAAAATCCGGCGTTTCCGCGACTGTATCAATGCCTTAAATGATCCGGAGCTGTCCGCCACGGAAAAGAACCAGTTTTTAAAATCCTGCGTTTCCAAAATCATATATTATAATAATATGGAGTCAAAAGCAGGTGTCGGACGATACGTGGAGAATGTTTTTTCCTTAGAAATCCAATACATATAACCATTTCCAACATCTATGTACTGATGAACTAGCGCATCTGGAAATGGTCGCATCCATCGTCCGGCAGCTCACCAAAGGCTTAAGTGCGGAAGAACTTGAAGCTGCCGGATTTGCACCATATTATGTCGACCATACCGGTGGTATCTGGCCACAGGCGGCGGGCGGTATTCCTTTTAACGCCTGCGAATTTCAGTCCAAGGGTGATGCTCTTACCGATCTTTTTGAAGATATGGCGGCAGAACAGAAAGCGCGCACCACGTATGACAATATTTTAAGGCTGGTCAAAGACCCTGATGTATGTGATCCTATCCGTTTCTTAAGAGAGCGTGAGATCGTCCACTTCCAGCGTTTCGGTGAAGCCCTGCGCATTATTCAGGATGACCTCGACAGCAAGAATTTCTATGCATTCAACCCGGAGTTTGATATACCAAACTGTCCTCGCAATTAGATAACCTTAACTGTTCCATCAGCTTTTGCATTGCACTGACTGGCGCAGACCAAAAAGCAGAAAGACTGTCACACAAAATCTGCTCTCATGGAGTTCTTTGTATGACAGTCTTTTTTATATACACTATTTATTCATGCCGACCGAATACTCACAGTACATATTCGATCATGTATGTCTTATTCAAACTTTGCAACCTGAAGCTTGCGGATCAGTTCACGCAGATTCTCAGCCTCACTGCTCATCTCCTGACTGGCAGCCGCACATTCCTCGGATGTTGCGGAATTCGTCTGTACAACGTCATTGATCTGCTCAATTCCTTCGTTGATCTGATGGATTGCTGTTGTCTGCGTCTCTAATGTATCCGCAATATTTCCAACCTGCTCTGTGATCGTTCTGGAATTATCGGCTACGTCTTCTAACTGTGTTGCTGTCTGATCTGCAATGACCATACCTTTTTCTACTGCTTTGACAGAAGTCTCGATCAGAACTGCTGACTCTTTTGCTGCCTGTGCACTCTGGTCGGCAAGTACTGTTACCTGATCTGCTACCACCGCAAATCCTTTTCCGGCTTCGCCGGCTCTGGCTGCCTCGATAGAAGCATTTAACGCAAGCAGATTTGTCTGGGATGCAATCTCATTGATCGTTGCGATAATCTTATCAATTTCTTTGGAAGCCTCGTTGATCTCGTTCATAGAATCAACCATCTCATGCATCTTACCGTTGCTTTCTAAGATTGCATTTCCAAGTTCTCCTACTTTTCCACTGATCTCTTTTGCAGACTGGGCGTTCTGTGCCACCTGATCTGCCACGTTTGTAACAGTTGCAGTCAGTTCTTCCACAACTGCTGCCTGATTGGTAGCGCCCTCGGCAAGATCATTGGAGCTTGCAGCCACCTGTTCTGCTCCTTCGGACACCTCATTGGATGCACTCTGGATGCCCTTGACTGTCTCAGCCATGCTCTTTTCAAATGCCATAAAGGAATCTAAGATTCCTATAAAATCTCCCTTCCATTCCACTTCCGGCTGCACATCAAAATTGCCCTCCGAGAACAATTTCATTGCACGTCCGATATCATCCACATAAGATCCAAGTATGCGGATAGATTTACGCATACTATGTGCAAGTTTTCCAATCTCATCCTCAGAACGATATTCTAATGTACTGTGCAAATTACCCTCTGTGAGTTCCTTTGCAACATCCTCGATCGCATGCAGTGGTTCGAGAATCGAATCAACCACGACATTACTTATTTTCTTCACAAAAAGAATTGCAAATATCACACTTAAGATGATCACCAGAATTCCTGCCACTGTCATGCAGCCTGTAAAGATCACCGCCTGATGGCTTGCCTTGTCAGTCACTGCATCTAACTTTTTCCCAATAGCGACTGCATTGTCTAATGCCGGCGTACATTGGTTAATAATAGCATCCGCAGCTTCCTCTGTCTGTCCACTCATGATCTGTTCCATAATGGAATAGCCGATATTTCCCCAATCAGAAAGTGCGGATGCATATTCCTGATAGAGCTCGTCCGATATGATTCCTGTTGCCTTTAGTGCCTTCAGTTCTGAATCCACCTCAGCAAGCTGTGTTTCTACCTGTTGCTGATAACTGTCGTAAGTTGATGTGTCACTGTTTAATGCCATCTCACGGATATTTCTCGCCGCAGAATTGACATCGATCCTGCAGATTTTCACTGCAACATCTGCACGTTCTACATTTTCCACATAACGCAGCATATTCCCCATTAATAAACCTATAACAATAAGAGAAAGCACACCGGATACTATCATCCTCAAAATGACTCTTCCGTATCCGTAAATGAGTCTTTCTTTCAGCTGCATTTTTTCAAGTTTCTTCTTCATCCTGTGTACCCTTAATGGTATAACTGCCATTATTTTTCCCTTCGTAATTTATTTTTTTTAAATATTTTATCACTTTTCCAGAAAATAACAATCCATTCTTTAAAATTTATTATTTTTAATTTTTTCAACTGATCATCTCATCTTAGCGGTCATACCGGTTTTTCATCACGGCCGGCTTAACCGGTCAACAGAATCGAGTATATCCTGGATCTGAGGTCTCATCTCCGGCATTTCTTCCATAAACTTTGCCACTTCCGTGCGCTGTTCTTTTAAGATACCGGCATTGTATTCCATCCGGCTTCGAAGCTTCTGTCTGCGCATCACAAGATTATGGGTGATCTCCACCATCTCCTTGTGGTCGATCAGTGCAGCTGCCTGCGGAATCCATACCCGTGAATCATATAAACGATATGCGGAGAGTTCCCGGATCATACGGTTGTTAAAATAATCAATATCATCACTGTTCTGTTCAAACTTCTCTTTCTGTTTGACCGCATCCATATAGCATTCCCAGATATATTCCAGTTCTTTTCCATTGCGGACATGATATTTTTCACATGCATAATCCACTGCATTTGTCATATTGACATATTTGATCTTCACTTTATTCAAAAGAGTGATCGCCTTATCCGCATTTGCCTTTGCTCTCCGGCTCTCGGTCCTGTCATTCATCATTTTCAGATACGGAAGGCAGATGCCCAGTACTGCTATAAAAATAAGGATCATCCAGATGAGTCTCATATCTGTCCCCAGTATGATCTGCGTGATCAGAAGAATCAATGCCGCAGTCACAGACAGTCCTGCTGCCACATACATGAACTTCTGCATTTTTACCCTGTCATGGGAAAGGATCTCCTGATATAACTGCCATTCTCCCTTCTCACGCTCCAGGTATTTCATGTCACGCCTGATAGTCTCCAGATAAGCCTCGTTGGACTGAAGGCGTTTGATCGCATTTGGAATATCACTCTCCTCCTGCTGCATCTGTGCAAACTGCACATCTGCAATTTTTTTCTCGGAATGCATCAGTTCATATCGTGTTTTATTTAAAGCAACAATATTGGATGCGATATCTGTGATCGGCTTTTTTTCTTCCTCTGTCAGCCCTTCCAGAGTCTGGATATCATTCAGATAAGAAGTGACCACTTTGTATTCTGCCTTTTCATCCTCGATCTCTTTCGTTGTCTCGATCATCTGCTCCAGACGTTCAATGACATAATGCTCCACTTTATGTGGATTCTCCCTGTCCTTTTCATTCAGAATGCCTTCATTCAGTTCATCAAATTTATTTTCCAGTGTCTTTTCTTTTTTTCTTCTTTTGAAAAAAAACATATGCTCATCCCTTATAATCTACAACTTTTTTTATACGCTTCTGACCATTTCCTGATCTGTTCCATAAGCGGTTTATTCTCCTCCAGCTGTCCCTGTGCATCTTTTATGAGACGTTCGGCCTCACTTTGCTTTTTTAGAATATCCTCACTTTTTAAAACAGAATTCCATTGGTCTGACATACTCTTAAACGCTTCGTCCGAAACATGAAATTCTTCCTTGTATTTTTTTAAAATATCTGTTTTTTTTGCCAGACGGCAGGCTGCCATACACGCAGCCAGCGACTCTCTGTTCCGGTTCAGCCGGTATGCATTCAGAAAATTCGCCGCAGCCTCGTCAAATAAAAATAACCCTGCACAGGCAGTTCCAAGATTGTGCCTGATATTACCCTCTAAGACCGGATTTTTTTTGCACTCCTCCTCCATTCCAAGCAGTTTCCGGTATTCATGGATCGCTTTCACATACTTTTCACTCTCCATGTAACGGTCTGCCCGGATCTTCGAACATTCAAATACAGATTTATTCTGCATATCCAGCAGCACAGAACGGATATGGCGTATCGTGTCTTCTGAACAGTATCCGCAGCTTCTTAAGATCAGTTCCGTAAAATCAGAAAGACTTCCATTTCCGAGCAAAACACTGCGCAGCGACTGTGCCAGATCTTTTTCATCAAGTTCCTGCCCAATCCAGAGACAGAGTTCCTCACTCATAAAATCTGCCTCGATCAGATACAGATGGTTTTCAATATAATAGCAGAGTTCCTCCAGCGAATATACATTGAGTGAGATATTATCAATATAGTATGGCATAGCAGCAATTGGATGGCTGCATAAAATCAATTCTCCCATCTTCCCACTCCCTCTTTACAATGACATTGTATATTCCCATGTCAGATCCGAACTCTTCACAATCTCGCCAAACCCAAGATCACGGATTTTAATCTTTACCTTGGAATCAGAAACCGGTTTTGCACTGATCCGGAGTCTTGTAGTTTTCGGCTTGCGTTCCGGCAGATCCGATAATTCCAGCTTTTCTATCCTTGCATCCCTGCTGTGTGGCAGCTGAAGCCAGAAATCAATCTCCTTATCTCCATCCAGCAGCACCTCACAATCTCCGGAAGCTTCATACCAGTTGTCTCCCGCATTGATCAAAGACAAAAATTCCCATTTCCCACGATTTTTCACTTTCAGGCTGACATTCACTTTCATTTCATTGTCGCCCATATAGACATACGGCCATGGATTTTTCTGTTCACGGACGATCGCCGCATAGCAGGCTCCCTTGGAATAAAGGTTCTTACCTATAAATGCCCTCCGTCCCTTACACATGTAGGAAAGAGACATTTTCATCCAGTCACCGTCAAATCCATCTCCGACAAGATACACAGAGGAACAGATATGTCCATGAAAACTGTCCAGCAGGATCTTATAAAATGACTCATCTTTATGGATTCCGTCTAATGCATGTACTTCCTCTGTGATCGTTACCATCTGTGGCACTGTTCTTGTATCACGGACGGTAGCACAGCATCTCACTTCATCTCCACGGCAGTCAAACAAAAAAATATCATGCAGCCATAACTCCTGCTTCTGGTTGTATACAAAATAATAAAAACTTTCTTTTCTGTCCTGTAAAATCAATTGACTGCGTCCTAATCCGAGATCTTCTGCCACCTTTCCGAACAGCTCCGTCAGTTCTCTTGACAGGGCTTCCACTGTGATCACCAGGCAGTCCGGCAGTCCCGGATTTCCCAGACGGCTCGCTAAAAGAAGCAGTTTCTTGATATAGAGCGCAAAAAGTTCCTCTGCCTCATACACGATGTTTTCCACAGTTACCTGTTTCTTTGCAAGTGCATTGTCAAGCAGATGGCCGATCACATCTTCATTCTGGATCAATGCCATCTTTTTTGCCTCCTCACCGATAAACCACTGTCCGATCCCCCGCTTTTTGATCAACGCCACCGGGATCTGGTAAATCTCACTTCCTGCGATCGTACTCAGTGTTTCCGGCTCTCTCATGCCGGCTTTGTAATAACTGATGACGGCATTCCTGTCGTCCATATCGATTCCAATATAATAACACTGCTGCGTCATCTTATGTGCCGTCCTTTCCAATATTTTTATAGCAATTTAAAAAGCTTCTTTACGGTATCGTCCATGCTTACATACTTTCGCATGCTCTCTGAAAGCATTGTCTCATCCTGCATGGCATAAGCAAACATAATATTGTTGATCACATCATACCGGCTCTGGTCTTTATCCCCATACATATTCTGGTTTGAAATCTGCCGGCTTTCCACCACTTTCCACTCCCCATGAAGCTTCTCTGAAATATAATAGGACACGGATTCCCCAAACAACAGCACAAACGCCTTCACATAAATACCGTCATAAACCTCCGGGATCTCTTCCTTATGGTATTCCCCACCGTTTACACTATAGTTTAACAGCACATGCTGGTCTGCCTTTGTATGATATTCCACAAAAAACTTATCATACAGATGATATTTTCTGATCATTGTCTCCCCGAACTTTTTGTAGAAAGCAAAATATAAATTTCTTCCGGTATACTTCATCAAAAGTTCGTCTGCTATTTTGTTGTCAACTGCATCGAGTGCAGAAATTTCAGACAATTGCTTTAACAGTCCAAGCAGACATGCATCATTTAATGTCTGCCCCGCAAGATAGCGCTCCCTGATCTGTGAAAATACATGTTCCGGTATCATCATATCATTCACCAGATAATAATGGGAAAAATAAGAAAGGTACGCCATGCAGACTAATTCCCTTCCACCCCCGGCAAGATAACTGTCGTAAATCCATTCAATCTCATCCACATAATCTGTCGAATAAAGCATCTGCGTGATAATACGCTCCTCCAGATCAAAGGTATCGATCTCAAATTCTCTGGCAGCTTTCCAGATAGCAGCCATCTGCTTGGTTGGTCCCTGAAAAAATTTGCACAGATAAATCAGGATCACATCATTATATTTTTCATGCGAAAAGCAGTTCTGTGCCATTCCAAGCAGATAATCATTCTCCTCAAACGATTGTTCCGTGATCTCATAACTGCACAATTCCACGCCTGCCCTGCTTCCAAGTCTGTCATATCCATAGTGGTGTACCAGCTGAAATGCCCGTTCAAACTGATGTGTCTCTATGAGCATCTCCTCTATATAACACTGATTTTCCAGCGTCATATTACGGATATCCACTTCATTCAGATATGGTTCTATCACAAGCATTTCGCCTTTTTTCTGATAAAAGCGGATGATCTCCGGAATCAGATAAGCTTTATATTCATCACTGACACGCTCCGACTGTGTCAGCATCCGAAAATATCTTCCATCTTCCACAGTAAAATCGCCGCATCCTTTTTTGCCATCGAAATAATACAAGAGATATGACAATTCCTCCGGCGCAAGCTCCATACATTTTTCCAGATAATTTTCCGGGTGAAGTAATGCCTCATCCTGATAATCATCGGTATAGCAGTTTCCCCCGGTATCACAGAGAATGACTGTGTAATCTTTGGAATATGCCTTAAAATATCCGCATCCGTTCGTCAGTGTAACAACCTGTGGTGCTTTTAACTGCCAATGCAGGATATATGCCTTTGCGATCCCACGGTTTTCGCAGCATAATTTATGTACAAATAAAACTTCTGCCGCTTTATGCGCCAGTTCCTCATTCAGGATGCTGACAGGAAGGATCTCCCGGTAAATGACCGCAAGATTGTCATCCATATGTCCGGCTTCCATCTGTGCAAGCGCAAACTGTTCCATATTTCTGCGGTATTTATGGTAAACATCCGGCTGTTTTTCCTTTGCTGCGATGATATTCACATATAAGACCGCCATATGACGGTAAGAAAGCCCACTGTTATACTGAAAATATAACTGGATCATCTTTGGGATCGCAGCCACCTCATTTTGATCCATGGAGATCAAAAATGCCTCATACAGATTCGTGATCCGGATTTCACTGTCAATTCCACGTTCATACCAGATATGATATCTGGGTGCGAACTGCTGTCCACGGATCAGATAAGTACATATCGCTGCGACCATCTCCTCTGAAGGGTCTGCCTCATAACATTTTTCCAGAACCGGATACCATTTTTTCTGATATTCCCTCTGTTCCGGCAACAGATTGCGCACCTGCAATGCAATATCTTTCGAGATCGCATCCTGTTTTGCTGCCCACCCTAAAATCTTTAATGTAAAATCATTTAATCCAGATAAAAGGTATGGATCCTGCCAGATCAGATAATACGCCTCCAGATACAGATATGGGCTGTGGCAGCCTCGTCCGATCCACTGCTCGATCGCCTTGAATCTTCTGGAACTATTACGGTAAAACTCATCTTTTACAAATAAAAGAATCCAAAACAACATGGAATCATCCGGATAATGATGAAAAATCTGCTCGATCTCCTCCGTCAGACGATCCACATACGACTCTTCGCGTTCCATCAGTGTACATAGATACAGATAGTATCCCCAGACCGGTGTCGTCCGGTCAAGACATTCCCGTTTGTAGTCTGTTAAAATCCAGCTTGCCTCCTGCTTCTGCCGGTTGATCAAAAGTGCCTGCGCCTTCATCAGGCGATGCATTGGTTCTTCCGGCTCTAAAATTGCCAGATGATCCAACAGTTCCACAGAACTTTTTGCCCAGACCCCGGTAACGATCCGTTTCAACCGGTAATCAATATAAAGCTGCATAAGTTCTGTCCGCGCCTGTCCGGCTTCCCTATGTTCAGAAATCTCCCGCTCTTCCTCTCTCTCCTTACAGGAAGCGGTAACGGTATATAGAAAAGACTGATCCGGGAGTTCAAAACACAGTCTTCCAAAATTCTTACCGGCATGCATTGCATCTGCATCGATATAATACTCGTAAAAGCAGGTACTTCCGATAAAGTCATTTTCTGTGATGATCTGTTTCCCCGGAATCAAAAAATCTGCATCTGAAGAAACGTGGATACGGACAGCGCCCCACTGTGGTTTCTGGATCTCTAACTGCTCTTTTTGCTGTTCCTGCACACCATAAAAACTTTTCTCAGTTTCTTCGAACGCGACCTCCACTTTCTTCTTATGATGGGAAGCGATCAGAAATGTTTCCACGACCAATGCAGATTGCGGCTGCATTCTCAGTCCCTCATAGAGAATGCGGTCTTTATCTTCCCTGATCAGGTTTTTGAAATTGCTGGAATAAAATAAACGGTATGCCTCATCATAATTTTCCTTCGCAAGCCTGCAAAAGTCATCCAGATTCTTGATTTTTCCAAAGGATGAATCCGCATACAACCTGGAAATGGACACAACAAAAGAAAGGTTATATTCCCCCTGGTTACATACGATAAAAAACTCGCCTTTCTGAATATCCCCTTCTATCAGCCCCTCACTGTGAAACTGATACCGAATACGCACTTCTTCCCCCTCAAACTGAGGTGTAAGACATTCCATACGCGGATTGGAAGAATAAATGATGCCACGCATTTTTACCTGATTCGTGCTCGTAATGACAAAACTGCCTGTTTCATCCTTTCCTTCCAATACCTCTAACTCTATCTTCTCTGTAGACAGAGATAGTTTCGGACCATTGTTATCGAATTTTCCATTTGCAAGCTGTTGTATCCTTTTCCGCAATCCGACACCTGCTCCTATCTATTTTTATTGCTTTTTTTTTAGCAATGACTATAATAAATTATAAACTAATTTGGAGGAGTAATCAATGATAAAACACAAAGACCACTTCCATGGAAGTGATTTAGAGAAAATAGAAGAAATCTATGGAATCAAAAAAGAGGAAATTGTAAGTTTTTCGGCAAATGTCAATCCGCTTGGCGTATCCCCTTTGCTGCGGACAACCTTAGCAGACAAGATCGATGCCATTACCACTTATCCGGACAGGGAATACACCTCGCTCCGCAAATGCATTGCCGCATACTGTGGCACTGATCATGAAAATGTGATCGTGGGAAACGGTTCTACCGAGCTGATCTCCCTTTTCATCCAGATTGAGCATCCGAAGAAGGCAATGATCATCGGCCCTACTTATTCCGAGTACGAACGTGAGATTTCTCTTGGTGGTGGAACAACCCTTTATTATCCACTCCGGGAAAAAGACGATTTCAGACTGGATGTGAATGATTTCATCTCACACCTGAATGAAAATATCGACCTTTTAGTCATCTGCAATCCAAACAACCCGACTTCATCCTGCATCACAAGTGCCGATATGCGCCGTATTTTAGATGCCTGCAAGGAATACGATATTTATGTCATGGTCGATGAAACATATGTGGAATTTGCAGAAAATATGGAAGAGATCAATTCTGTACCGCTGACAAACTATTACAATAACATTGTCATTCTGCGCGGGACCTCGAAGTTTTTCGCAGCACCGGGACTCCGCCTTGGCTATGCCATCACCGGGAATCGGGATCTCATCAAGGCGATCAACACACGAAAGAATCCATGGACAATCAATTCGCTTGCGGTTGTTGCCGGGGAAACAATGTTTTCCGATACTGCCTATATCAAAGAGACAAAGGATCTGATCACAAAGGAACGTGCCCGTATGTATCAGGCATTTTGTGAAAGTCCTGACTACAAAGTGTACAAGCCGAGCGGAAACTTTATGTTAGTCCGCATCCTCCGCGATGATCTTACCTCACAGGAACTGTTTGACCGTGCGATCCGCGAAAAAATGATGATCCGTGACTGTTCCACCTTCCCATTCTTAGATAATAAGTACATTCGTTTCTGTATCATGAATCCGGAAGATAACGACAGATTGCTGCATTGTCTTTTAAATAACGAATAAGCTTAACGTTCCGCCAGAAGCTGCTTGATCTTGTCCTGCTCGATCTCCTGCTGCATCTGGCGGACTTTTGCGTCCTGCTGCAATGCAACTAAGATTCTCCGTATATCCTCCGGTGAAAACATTGCAATCGCTTTTGACAGATCTTCGATATTGTCCCTGTTCACTTTCAGGCAGCCTCCATTCTCTAACTGCACTGTAATGACATTCTTTTCATCACTCATGTCGCCAAGTGTGATCGCATTATTCTCATAATCACAGAAAAATGACACGCCATTATAAGTGATCACTCCATCCTCCGCCAGATAAGAGTATGGAGCAATGTCCTCACCATCTAAATGCTTCTGTATGGTTAATTTCTCCGCCTGTGGCTTTTTATACTGCTCTGCCATTTTCATTTTCTCATAAAACTGCTGGATTTCCTTTTCCTTATCGCGTTTTTCAAACCGCTCTTTCTGCTCCTGCTTTACCTCGGTCAGATATTCATCCATTTTCTGAATGATTTTTTTCCATTCATCCTCCGTAAAAGAATTGCCGCCAATTGTTGTAGAATCCTGCGATTGTCCGTTCTGTAACCGATTCTGGATTTCTGTTTTTCGTTTCTGCAACTCTGCAATTGCCTGTATTCTGGTTGTCTTTGTTACATTTGCCATACTCATAACTCTCCTCCACACCCATGTCAAACTCTGCTGTTTTTACAATATGATGTATTTCCGATATGCACTTTAAATCTGATTTTCTTTTATCAATGCCAAAAGGACGACATATGATTCTTTTCTCTCTCAAATCATATGCCGTCCTGGTCATTTTTCTCTTACATCCAATGTACTATTATATATATCGTATGGTTTTGTGAATTCTTAAGTCTCTACTCTAATAATTCCGGAATCTTTTTGGAACATGCAACTGCTAACGCTCCCGGTCCAATGTGACAGGATACACTTAAGGATAACGGATTCAGCACAATCTCCATACCCGGGAATTCTGCCTCGACCTCTTTTTTGAACGCTTCCGCATCTTCCAGATTATGTGTATAAGCCATCTCCAGATATATATTCTTTCCTTCCGGATCATTGAAACGATGGTCAAAGTCATTGCGCATGGCATCGACCATCATTTTCTTTGCCTGTTTTACCGTTCTTGCCTTTGCAAAAGAATCCAGCTTCTCACCCTGAATCTGAAGTACCGGTTTTAATTTTAATAAGGTTCCAAGCGCAGCTGCAGCCGGAGTGATCCTGCCGCCTTTTTTCAGATAGTACAGCGTGTCCACCATAATATAAATCGAAGACTCCATCTTCTCACGCTCAAGGATCTCTTTGATTGCCTCTGCACTGTATCCTTTCTCTGCCAATGCTTTTGCATCCAGTACAGACTGTCTCTGTGTGACTGAAATTCTCTGATTATTGACAACCTGCACTCTGCCGTCATAATCCTGAGAGAGCATGATAGCAGTCTCACAGGAACCACTGAGCCCGGAGGACATTGGAATATGCACGATCTCGTCATACTCCTGCAGCAATTCATCCCATGTGTCTGTCACATTTCCGACAAGAGGCATGGAGGTTGAAATATTGGCATCTTCTGAAAGTTTCTGATAAAAATCTTCCTGTGTCAGATCAATATCTTCATAATAGGTCTGGTCATTAATAAAAAATGGCATTGGCATAACCGTTACGCCATATTCTTTTGCTTCACTCTGTGTAATTCCACTGTTACTGTCTGTTACAATCGCTACTTTGCTCATCCTGGCCTTTTCCTCCTATAATGTCTCAGAGCGCTCTTTGATGTTCTTCTTAAAATTGATCACTTCATGTTCATACTCTTCATTCATAAATTCAGAATGGATCATAAAATCTGCGGACGCACGGTTATTTGCAATTGGAATATCATAAACCTGTGCGATACGGAGCAATGCTTTCACATCCGGGTCATGTGGCTGTGCTGTCAGTGGATCAGAGAAGAATACCACAAAATCAATTCTTCCTTCCACGATCTTTGCACCAATCTGCTGGTCTCCACCAAGAGGACCACTGTTGTACCCTTTGACCGGAAGCCCGGTCTTATCTGTAATCATTCTTGCTGTTGTTCCTGTTCCACACAAAAAATGCTGTGTCAGAATGTCCTTGTTCTGCTCGCACCATTCGATCAGATCTGCCTTTTTATTATCATGCGCGATAAGCGCGATATTTTTCTTTTTACCAATGGTAAGTGTAATGTAATTATCGTTCATGTATTTCTCCTTCGCCTGTTATTTGTGCCTGTGTTCTTTCGCAACACGCAAATAAATTGTATCACAATTTTTCAAATTGCACCACACAAAAATATGCAATACAATATACGCTCTGCGGACATTGTTACTGTTCACTCGTACCTCGTTCCAGTAACAATTCCCTGTAATGCCGCAATCTTTCCATCGAGGATCATTTTGATAAATGCCGTGTCACGGATGATCCACGGATCTTTTTCCATCGCAATATTCGTGTCGTAGATTTCCTGCGGTGTCGCCCATTTTAAGTAATATCCTTTTGCGATCTCGCTCTTTGTCAGATGAATCGGTGTTTCCTCCCCGGTCTCCTCACAATAATAGAAAAGGGAATGACAGATAAATTTTTTTGTATCGTCAAAAATATCTTTTCGGACTTCTAAAATCTCGCCAAGTCCCACTGCCTTTTCCGGAATGATAAATAGTCCGGTTTCTTCCTTCACTTCCCTTGCTAAAGCTTCCACATAGGTCTCTCCTGCTTCCATGCCACCGCCCGGGATCTTGTACTCTCCCTCTTTGCTGCACTGCATTGCAATCTTTCCATCCCGCACGATAATCCCACGTATGGTATATTTTTCAAAAACACTGGTCGTGTCTTTATAATTCTGTGCATCAAACTTTTTCAGAAGTTCCATGTGCCACCCCTTCTTTCGTATCTTTGATTATGCACATTTTACCACACCACATATCAGTGTGCAATGAAGAGCACAAAAAAGACCATAGCCAAAAGTTATCTTTTCGATTCTTCTGGCTATGGTCTTTTTCTCATTTATCTGATTCTTTCGTCAGATTTTACATCATTCCCATTCCCGGGTTACCTGCTGGCATTGCAGGAGCATCTTCTTTGATGTTTGCAACAACAGACTCTGTTGTAAGTAAAGTAGATGCTACAGATGTTGCGTTCTGTAATGCACTTCTTGTAACCTTGACCGGATCAAGGATTCCGTTTTCAACCATATCTACATACTCTTCTGTAGCTGCGTTGAAACCTGTTCCAGGTGCGGACTCTTTTACTTTATTGATGATAACTGCGCCCTCTAATCCTGCATTTGCAGAAATATAGTACAGTGGAGCTTCCAGTGCTTTTAAGATTACTTTTGCACCTGTCTTCTCATCACCCTCTAAAGTATCTGCTAATTTGGCAACTTCTTTGGAAGCATGGATATATGCAGATCCACCACCTGCGATAATACCTTCTTCTACAGCTGCTCTTGTAGCATTTAAAGCATCTTCCATACGAAGTTTTGCTTCTTTCATCTCTGTCTCTGTAGCTGCACCAACACGGATCACTGCTACGCCGCCTGCCATCTTGGCAAGTCTTTCCTGTAATTTTTCTTTATCAAACTCAGATGTTGTCTCCTCGATCTGTGCACGGATCTGTTTGATTCTTCCCTGAATGGCATCTTTGTCACCGGCACCGTCAACGATGATTGTGTTCTCTTTCTGAACTTTAACAGATTTTGCACGACCAAGCTGATCCATGGTTGTATCTTTCAATTCCAGACCGAGATCAGAACTGATCACCTGACCACCTGTAAGGATTGCAATATCCTCTAACATAGCTTTTCTTCTGTCACCATAACCAGGTGCTTTGACAGCTACAACGTTAAATGTACCACGTAATTTGTTTACGATCAAGGTTGTTAATGCTTCACCTTCCACATCCTCAGCAATGATGAGTAATTTTGCACCGCTCTGGACGATCTGCTCTAACAGAGGAAGGATTTCCTGAATGTTACTGATTTTCTTGTCTGTGATCAGGATGTATGGATCATCCAATGCAGCTTCCATTTTATCCATATCAGAGCACATATATGCAGATAAGTAACCACGGTCGAACTGCATACCTTCTACAAGGTCAAGCTCTGTCTGCATCGTCTTGGACTCTTCGATTGTGATAACACCGTCGTTGGAAACTTTTTCCATAGCGTCTGCTACCATGTTACCAACTTCCTCGTCACCAGCAGAAATTGCTGCAACTTTTGCAATCTGGTCTTTACCATTTACTTTGGATGACATTGCTTTCAAGGATTCTACTGCTTTGTCAGTTGCTTTCTTCATACCACGGCGGAGGATGATTGGATTAGCTCCTGCTTCCAGATTCTTCATACCTTCCTGAATCATTGCCTGTGCCAGAACCGTTGCTGTTGTTGTACCATCACCGGCAACATCATTTGTCTTGGTTGCAACTTCTTTTACTAACTGTGCTCCCATGTTTTCGAAAGCATCTTCTAACTCGATCTCTTTTGCGATCGTCACACCATCGTTTGTGATAAGTGGAGCGCCATAAGATTTGTCAAGAACAACGTTTCTTCCTTTTGGTCCCAATGTAACCCTTACTGTATTTGCTAATTTGTCAACGCCTGCGCCTAATGCTGCTCTGGCTTCTGATCCGTATTTAATTTCTTTTGCCATGATTTTCTACCTCTTTCTATTTTAATATAAATAACTTTTTATTCAACAACTGCAAGGATATCATTCTGTCTTACAATGATATACTCTTCGCCGTCTAATTTCACTTCTGTTCCTGCATATTTGGAATAAATAACTTTCTGTCCCTCTTTTACCTGCATGGTAACTTCTTTTCCATCCACGATTCCGCCAGGACCAACTGCGATCACTTCTGCTTCCTGTGGTTTCTCCTGTGCACTGCTTGTAAGAATAATTCCTGATTTTGTAGTTTCCTCTGCCTCACACTGTTTTAAAACTACTCTGTCACTCAATGGTACTAATTTCATGATGATTCCTCCATTCAATATATATTCTTTTCTTTTTTTCTTTTGATATTGTAGAAAGTTATCAGGCTTTCTATTGTTATCATGTGTTATTAGCACTCATTTAATTTGAGTGCTAACTGATAGTCATATAATATGTTTTTCGCTCCAAAATCGCAACCAACTTTAGAGGTATTTATATCTACATTTTTTCATATTTTCTCATTATTGCTCTTTTTTTCTCTTTTTTTTATATCATATTACTTTTTCGATGATTTCATACTTTTTTTAGATTTATCGTTGGAAAATAGAGAATTGGCTTCTTCCACTTTCTCTAAAACTGCCTGTTTTACAGACTTTTTCACCGTCTGATTTCCGGTTTTCCATAACATGCGCAGTGCCTGTGAGAAAAGCTCCTGTGTTTCCGGTGAAAGCTTGCTCTTTGCTTTCATCAGCTCCTGCACTTTTTTCCATTTGCTGTTGTAAAAATCATCCACCGTATAGATTTTGGCATCATCGAGCATGGAAAAGACCGTATCGACAATCTCCTCGCGCTGTTCTTTCGTCAACTGGAAAATCCATTTTTTCATCGTCTCGTCGAGCAGGATACTCTGCGGTGCGACCTCCTCCACATAGACAAAATGGCTGCCAAGCACTTCCCATGACATGGCATCATGCTGCTGGATACCACTCTGGGAACTTTTTACCACTTCAAACTTTTCCTGATGCTCAAGCAGCATGCCTACAATGCTGGACTCCGGCAGAATGGTCTTGATTTTTGGCAGCATCCACTGGTATTCCTTACTCTGGATCATTTCTTCGCTAAATCCAGGTCCGTCATTGCTGTACACCTTCACGATCCTCTTCTGGATATTCCGGTCACATTTGACGGATGCGTATACGGAAAGATTTCCACCCTTGGAATGTCCCCCGACTCTGATTTTTTTCCAATCCTCTTTCACCATATGATTCAGGTAATCGACGGCTTTCAACTGCCCCGGTGTCTCGGACAGATAACCCATGTTAAAGTTCTCGCGCCAGCCCACAATCGTATTGTCTGTTCCGCTGAAAGATACATAGATACTCTTATCATCCAACCGGACACATACCACAGAAAACTGGGACTGTTCCTCTTTGCTGATATCGTTGATATAACCAAATAACTGCGCATTGCAGAAACGCTCTGTCTGCGCCATCTTCTCCAGCACAAATGCTGCTGTTTTCGTCATAGACACACGCTCCATGATCTCTTTTCTGTCATGTGCCGCAAAAAAGAGTTCACATGCTTCTTTTACCGTGATCGTTCCCTCTTCCCCCGGTGCCGGAACAATTCCTGCAAATTCCACATATACAAGCTGTGCCAGTATCAGATTGTCCACCTCATTAAAAGGTGCCTCCCGAAATGTCAGGTCACCGCGCCAGTCCAGATAATCCATTAAATTTGACATATTGCCCTCCTAGTTTTTCGAAGAAAAATGTAATTTTATTTATAAAATTTGTCCTCCACTATATCAGTCCATAATGTTTCAGTCCGTGCAAAATACCATCCTCACCCACAGAACGTGTCACGAACTCTGCGGTATTTTTCACTTTATCGGTTCCGTTTCCCATCGCAATGCTGTGCGCTACATACGCAAGCATCTCAAGGTCATTCGCACTGTCGCCGAATGCAAACGTATCCTCATGCGGAATGTCTAACATTTCACAGACTTTCCGAATGCCCGTTGCCTTGGAAATTCCTGCCGGGTTAATCTCTATGATTCCCTGCCCGTGAATGACTACGTCAAAATCTTCTCCCATATCTTTTACAAACGATTCCTCATCCACATCCGGTGCAATACTGCTCATCTTATTGATCCGGATTTTGCTGTGATCTGATGGAATATTTTTCAGATGCTCTCCCAACTCTTTCCGCAAATGTATCACATAAGGATCATCCATGAAATCACTCTCATTCACATACACATACTCCGGTCCTTCCAGCACGACCGGCATATGATATTTTTTTAACACATTCAGGGCATATGTCACCTGCTTCTCAGTCAACAGCACCTGATAGGCTGTCTCCTTGTGAAAATCAATATGTGCCCCACAGGAAGCAACCACACCATCAAATCCGATCCCCAATAATTTTGGACTTTGTATATTCGAACGGCTTCTTCCACTGCAGATAAATGCATAATGTCCATTTTCTCTCAGTTTCCGGATTGCCAACACGGTGCTTTCCGGTATCTGCATCTGATAGTTCCATAGTGTACCATCAATATCAAAAAATACTGCCTTTTTCATCCTGATTTCCTTTTCATTTCTATTTTTCTGACTTTGTAATTCCTTTCAAGTATATCCGATTTCTCTATTTTTGCATAGTAAGAAAGGCTTTCTCTGCAAATCTTTCCTGCCATATCCAAATTTACGCTGCATTTCCCGTCGCCATAACAAAAAAAGAGGCTGCCAAACCCTCGAATAACGATACGTCATCTAAGTTTGACAACCTCTTTCCTTATTATGTATGAAGTAAATTAAATTTAGTTGTTGATTAATTTATCTTCTTCGTTGTTCCAGCTGTAAAGTTTACGGATCTCTTTACCAACCTGCTCTGATGGATGTTCAGCAGCTTTCTTTCTCATCGCTTTGAAATGAACCTGACGTCCTGCTGGTGACATATCCAATAAGAAGTCTTTTGCAAAAGTACCATCCTGGATATCGGAAAGAATCTGTTTCATAGCTTTCTTGGTATCCTCTGTGATGATCTTAGGTCCAGTGATGTAATCACCATACTCTGCAGTATTGGAAATAGAATATCTCATTCCTTCGAAACCTGACTGGTAGATAAGGTCTACGATCAGTTTCATCTCATGGATACACTCGAAGTATGCATTTCTTGGGTCATAACCAGCTTCTACTAATGTCTCGAAACCAGCCTGCATTAATGCACAGACACCACCACAAAGAACTGCCTGCTCACCAAAGAGGTCTGTCTCTGTCTCTGTTCTGAATGTTGTCTCTAAGACACCGGCTCTTGCTCCACCGATACCAAGTGCATATGCAAGTGCAAGATCCTGTGCTTTTCCAGTTGCATCCTGCTCAACAGCGATCAGACAAGGGGTTCCTTTTCCAGCCTGATACTCAGAACGTACTGTATGTCCCGGAGCTTTTGGTGCGATCATGGTAACATCAACGTCTGCCGGTGGAACGATACATCCGAAATGAATGTTGAATCCATGAGCGAACATTAACATATTACCTGCCTCTAAGTTTGGCTCGATATCTTTCTTATACATATCTGCCTGTTTCTCATCATTGATCAGGATCATGATGATATCTGCTTTCTTAGCTGCCTCTGCAGTTGTATATACTTCAAATCCCTGTTTCTCAGCCTTTGCCCAGGATTTACTTCCCTCATAAAGACCAATGATAACATGGCATCCGGAATCCTTTAAGTTTAATGCATGTGCATGTCCCTGACTACCATATCCAATGATAGCGATTGTCTTTCCATCCAATAATGAGAGATTACAATCTTCCTGATAAAAAATTTTTGCTGCCATTTTAAATCCTCCTTGTTTTTCCGAAGGAAAAATCCGAACCCTCTGGTGAGGAGAGGATTTGTCCTCCTTGTTTTATGTACTATTATTCCATAATTTTTACATCGGCTGTTCCTCTGGACAGTCCTGTAATACCGGTGCGCGCTAACTCCAGTATGTCATATCCCTGCAACAGATCCAGAAAAGCCTCTAGCTTGTCCTGATGACCTGTAAGTTCAATAACCATGGAATCATTTGTGACGTCTACGATCTTCCCATGGAAAATCTCTGTCACATTAAGAATCGGCTGGCGTTCGGTGTCTTTTGCACGAATCTTAACCAAAATGAGTTCTCTTGTCACTGAAGAACCCGGCTCCAATTTCTTGATATCAACCACATCTTCTAACTTGGCAAGCTGCTTCTCGATCTGTTCTAGAATCTGCTCGTCCCCACTTGCTACAATGGTAATCCTTGTATACCGCGGATCAGCAGTCACCCCGGAAGAAAAGCTGTCAATGTTATATCCTCTTCGGCTGAATAATCCAGAAATATGGCTTGTAACACCCGGATTGTTCTCAACTAAGAGAGATAATACCTGTCTTCTCATAATGAAAACCTCTTCCTTGTAAAGTCTTTTGCGCTTTACAGTTTTACTCACTCATATTTAAGTTAAATAATATCAATATCATATTTCTTTGTCAACGTCTGAGACGATATTTGCCTATATATTTTGTGCATATTTGTCATAACCTGTATGACTATCTTTTGTATATTTGCATAAATAATAATTATAGAACTGCATACCATACCCAGCCTGTTCAAACAATAAAATGCACGCTCCGCTCTTAAAGCATAACGCCGGATTTTTCCTTGCTTTCCTCCAGAATATGGTTCAGTTTGCGGAACGGAACCGCAAGCACAAGACCAACGATCAGGGAGATCACCGTATAAGACAGTAAAATTGCAAGATCTTTCCAATAATCATCCCGGTACATTCCGGCTACTGCCTCTTTCATTGCACCCATTGCATACTTAAATGGCTGGAACTGATAGAAAACCTGGAATACTTTTGGCAGTGTCTCGATCGGGAATGTACATCCGGCTCCTGCAACCTGAATGACCATGATAATGATCGCAATACCTTCACCGATATTTCCAAACGCCGCTGTCAATGCATACATTAAAAAGCCGAACACAAAACTACAGCAGGATGCTGCCAGCCAGAATAAAAACGGATGTGCGCACTCGATCCCGATAAAGTACAGATCACCCAATACCGTGATCAGCGCCTGAACCTGGGCGATCAGAAAGAATGTGATATATCTTCCAAAAAACTGCTGATGCGGCTTTGCATTCTTAAAGGACGGTTCCATCTCTACTTTTGTATGTATGATCGCAACAAGGATCAGTCCACCTACCCAGAGTGCCAGCACGGTATAGAATGGCGCCATGGAAGAACCGTAAGTGTCCACCTCGTAAACTGCCTCTGTCTCAATCTCAACCGGGGAAGCCATAAAACTTCCAATCTCTTCCGGGTCATGAGCTAACAATTTAGATAAGATCTCATATCCCTCTTCCCCCTTCATCTGGTTCAGACGCTCCAAACGTCCTCCGATCACCCCGCGCATATCCGTGATCGCATCTTTTGTACCCGAGAGACTGATATTCGCAGATGCTAATGTTGCAGAAAGCTGTGACAGATTTCCATTCGAAGTATCCAATGCCTTTGCGATAGAGCCAAGCGCATTGCTGATACCTCCAAAAGTAGCAGATAATCCCTTTGAAATTGTTCCTAGGGATGCCAATCCTGTTCCCGTTACATTCTGCAGATTGCCCATTGCACTCTGTCCACTTGCGATTGCACTCTTCATGTCCGGATATACAGCTGAAAACTGATTTGTAGTAGATGCAGCATTTCCTGATACCGACATCAGAGAATCCAGCAAATTCTCATACACTGCAAGATCTGCATCTGCTTCCTCTAATTTTCCGATCAGCATATCAATGACATTGGAAGATCCTGTTTCTTCTTCCAGAACCGAAGAATCTAAGAGTCCATCTGAAACTTGCATGCAGCTTTTGATCAGCGTAGAGATAAACTGTGTATTGACCGTCTGCTGAACTGCAGTTTTTGCTTTGTCTGTAATCTTTGGAGCGATCGCATTTTTCTTTTCATTTGTATAATAGGTGATCTCAGGATGCTCCATCTCATCCGCAAGAAAACTTACCATGTCTTCCGTAAAATCTTCCGGCATAATAAGGGCAGCATAATAATCACCACTGTAAACACCATCGATCGCTTCCTCTGTCGTGTCTGTAAACACCCAGCCAATCGTTGTATTTGCTTCCAATCCCTCGATTACAGTTTCACCCATATTAAACTCGGTGTCGTCAATCGTGATCCCATTGTCGTCCGATGCAACTGCAACTTTAATATTCGACGTTGCATCCGGTCCATACGGGCTCCAGTTGGATAAAATATTAAACCATGCATACAAGCAAGGAAGAATCGATAAGCCGATGACTATAACAACCGCTACAACATTTGTTTTTATCCTTTTAAAATCCGATATAAAAATCCGAAAAATGTTCAACATATCTAATCTTCCTTATCCTTTTTCCTGTCTTTTTTCTTCTCTTTCTTCTTACCGTCTCTGTTCCCGGATATCTGTTCTTTGGAAGATCCGTCAGAATCTTTTTCCTCATCTGTCTCTTCCTCTTTTTCTTCCAGCAATGCCTCATCCGGCATAATCCCAGACTCTCCAAAATATTTTGCAAGAATTGCGCGGTCGGCAGCGATCTTTCGTTCCATCTCTGCTAACCGGCTGTCAATACTGCTGTTTGGAAGAAGCGTGTCAATTTTGCCATCCTCTTTAATTCCAAGCTCTGTCAGACGCTCCTGCAATGTATAATCCATATATTCCACATAGATCAGATAGGCAGAAATTGTAAACAAAGAAACAATCCAAAGCACCAGAAATACTACTTTCGAACTGTCCATGGAAAACATCAGCATCAAAAATATCATTGGAATCAGAATGACACAACGGATTCCCCACCGTATTTTTTTCTGGTTACGCAGATGTTCTTCATTCTGGTATTCCATGATCCTGCGATAAGATTCTTCATAATTTGTTTCCATTGCATCTTCTCCTTACATCATTTTCGTATCTTCCATACGCTCTTCCACAAAGTGATTCATCTTCATAAATGGTTTTCTCACAAACAGTCCAATGATCAGCGCTGCAATTGCAAACACTGCCAGCTGGCTCATGTACATCCAGTAATCGTTCTCATACATGCCACCGATCGTCTCACGCATTGCATTGATCGCATATGGGAACGGGAAATATTTGTAAATATTCTGGTTAAACTGCGGCAAAATCTCAATCGGATATGTTCCGCTGGATCCTGCGATCTGGATAACCATGACAACAACGACGAATGCCTTTCCCACATCTCCGAAAGAAACCGTCAAAGTATAGATCAACAGGTTAAAGGTAAAACTTGTAAACGCAGCAACGATATAAAAAAGTACCGGTTCCAAACACTGTACCTTTAACAGATACAGATCTCCCAGGACAACGATTGCTGCCTGCAGCTGTCCCAAAACAAAAAACAGTAAAAATCTTCCAAAATATCTCTGATATGATCTGATGCCTGCAAACTTTTCATCCTCCACCTGCACTTTGATCAGCGCAACTAAAATAACAGCGCCAACCCAGAGTGCAAGAATTGTATAGAATGGTGTAACAGAAGAACCGTAGTTTTCAACCGGATAAACTCTTTCTGTATTAATCGTAACAGGGGATGCAAAGAACTCTCCCATCACTTCCGGATCCGTGGACAGGATACGGATGAACTGATCGTATTTCTCCCCATCTTCCACAGCATTCAATTCTGATAAAATCGTGTTCAGCTTCTCTTTGGCAGAACTTATGATTTCTTTTAAGGTAGTAAAACTTCCATTGGAACTGCTCACTGTGTTTCCAAGACTGCCCAAAGCCACACCGGTACCTTCCAGTCCTTTGTTCATGCTGTTTAAAGATGCAACCATATTGTTGTAAGCAGCAGAAATATTTGCCTTCATAGTTGCTACATCTGCCTGTAACTGTTTTTCCACGATCGGCATTACTGCATCGATCAGATTGGCTGCCGCTTTGATTGCCGCATGATCTCCTGAGACAGCATTGTTAAGATCACCTATCCGGTTCTGCAATACTCCCTGTACCGCAGTTGTTGTCTGCTCAATGCTGTCGAGCAGTTTAATGATATCATCCTTGTTGCTTCCGGCAGGAATCAGATCACTCTGTAACAGTTGTTTTAAAAGCTCGATCTGCTGAGTAGAATTCGATACATTATCTGCGGCATTCGCAATTTCTTCCGCAGTTGGAAGTTCTTTTGACAATGTCGTATTCACTTCCTGCAAATGAGTATGGATACTCTGGTATACCTGATCCATCTGGGACTGTAACGTTGTAATGGTCTGCTGTGCGTCTGTTTTTGCCTTGTTGACCTGTGCAACACCATTATTTAATTTACCGGACGCACTGGAAACCTCTCCGCTTGCTGTTTTTAAATTTGACGCAAGGGTTGCGTTGCAGGACATCAGGTTATCAATTGTCACAAGATAATCATCCAGATTCTTATTGACAGAATCCAGTTTATCAATAATTTTAGTGATATACTGCGTCTTTTGTGCATCATCTGCGAGTTCATTCATACTCTCCATGACAGTGGAAACTGCAACATTCACAAACTCTTCATTAATACTTGTCTGCAGTGTTCCTTTTGCTGTATCCGTAATCTTGGAAGCAATTGGATTCTTCTTCTCATTTTCATAATAGGTAACAGAAGGATGTACCAGGTCATTGTCCGCAAAACCGTACATGCTCTCACTGAAATTCTCACCGATGACAATCGCAGCGTAATAATCACCACTGTATACACCGTCGACCGCATCATCCTCCGTCTCTACGAACTGCCAGCCAATCTTGTCATTTTCCTTCAGATTGTCGATAACGGTATCACCCATGACCACAAATTCGCCATCACTCTTGGTATATCCTTTATCCACAGAAACAACCGCAACCGGTATCGTTCCCGTATTGCTGTAAGGATCCCAGTTCGAATAGATATTAAACCATGCATACAGGGATGGAAGCACGCAGATTGCAAGTGCGATCAAAAGCGCAAGCTTATTTCTCCACAACCCCTTCACATCACTTTTGAAAATCCTGAAAATAGTCCTCATTCTCTCGTACTCCTGCATTTATTTCTCTTTTTGAGTTCCAATATTTATTATAACGTATTTTGTTACTGAAACACAAATTTTTCCATAAAACAGATATTATTATAACGTTAATTTTATCATTTTGAAACATACAATTTCCTTTTTTTGTAATTATGGCAAAGAAAAACAGATACTGCACGGAATTCTTTTCTTTCCTGCAGTATCTGTTTTATGTATCATTCCTGTATTCTATGATTTTTATTGATAATAGGTAAGGTCAAAATATGTAATACCATTTTCGTCATTTACCTCAAAATCAAGATGTCTGTTGTACTCCTCATCCTGATAAGAATAACTGTTATATTCTTCAGCTTCATATACATCATCACATTCTCCCATGATTGCAACCGCTGACTGTTCATCCATTCCAATCGTCAATCCACCGCTGACTGACATAATCGGGAATGCGTCTACCTGATCAAATCCATAACAGGTATCCAAAGAAAATGCATAAATGTCACATTCTGTAATATCTTTTGCTGAACTGTCCAGATTTACAAAGCCAATCTTTACTGTCACATCTGGATAATCCGGATTTTTCAGTTCAATTGACTCATAAGTCTGGTCGCCCGCATTCATCACATAACCATCTTCGTAACCATAATCCGCTATATCAAACGTCCATCCGTTCGCCTCTATCTCACTGTAGGCAAATGGCAAGGAATACTCATGTCCGTCAAAGAAAAATGACATATCCTCCCATGTTCCGTCCATCGGCTCCGCATCTACAACCGGTCTGTCTTCGGAAGTATCTGGAAGTGTTGCGGCTTCGGAATCGTGATTGAAGATGTCCTCCGCCTGATCTCCGTCATCATCCGCTGCATAATAATCGCTTGTCACGCCTGTGTCTATTTTACTGGAGCCACTCGAACTTCCACCGACCAGCGTTGAAACCGTCAATGCAATAATTGTGAAGATCAACATAATTCCAAATATAATAAGACCCATAAATAACTGTCCTCTTGCCCAGTTTTTGCGGATTGCGTCTTTTGGATTTTTTCCGATCAGCCAGATAATATACATAACGATATTTACAATTGGAATGTTCACCAATAAATAGGTCAGCATCCACTGTCCAACACTCATCTGTGGCACAAGCTCCTGCTGCTGATTTTCCATCCCGGACTGATACTGTGGCTGATTGTTATAGCCATATGTATTTTGCGTACCGCCGTAACTGTTTTGTGTACCTCCATAGTTGTTTTCACTGCCATATGAATTCTGGGTATCACCGTATGTAGTCTGGGTGTTTCCGTAAATGTTCTGGCTTGTGCCATATTCGTTCTGGTTATTTTCGTTCTGTTCGTTAAAATTTTCACTCATAACTCTTTTTCTCCTCCGTGTGTGTATTTGCTACCACTTTATTGTAGCAAATTGTGAAAGTATTTGCAACACGAAAGTTTTTAATATCAAATTCTTAAAATTTTTGTCCAACTTTTTTAATTTATTTTCCAATAACCCTTTCTGTCTGAACCCACACGCTCTATCACTGATTTTTCTTTCAAAGATTTTAAACGCATTGCCACTGTTTTTCTGCTGATTTTTAATTTTTCCGCCAACTGTGGCATAGTATAACCCGCATTTTCTAATAATAATGCGAGAATCTCCTGCTCTTTTTCAGTCACCCTATCAGTTACCCTATCAGTCACCCTTTCAGTTACCTTGTAAAATTCACCTGGTCCAACCTGCAAACTCGCAACAGATTCCATTGGAATCACAATTTCAAAAATATTATCCTCCAAAAACACAGGTGTTCCACCCGAATATAATTTTGTATACTTATTGGTATTCCTCATACCAGAGCCGAGTTCATCCGCATAACCAATTTCACGAAATACTTTTGAAATTGGTGGATTTTTCGGAAAAGGTTCAAACTGATTCAGTTTCAATTCACCATGTCCGTGAGGCAAATTGCTGTTTTTAGTAAAAATTCTGTTACTTTCAATCACAAATTGTGCAGTGTAGGCATTGGAATAATCGCGATGTGCTAATATATTAGAAATGATTTCCCTCAATATTTTATCTCTGGCACTGACACTCTGGTCACCATCCAGCACAAAAGAATCATTCAAATGCTTTTTTCCAAAATCCATTAATCTGCGATAACTATCTATTAAATTTGTAATAATAACCTCTCTGTCATCATAACGATCCATATTTTTCACACGATAAATAGCATCTGTCTTATACTGTGGTAATACAGACATAATGGTCTGATCTTTACCAAACAACAAAATTGCCGCAAGCGTAATTCCCTCCTGACCGGTATCTGGATCTGCTAAAATAAGTCCTGTGCTTCTCAGAATTTCTTCTTCATTCATATTTGACCATGGGTGATTATCCACCCTTGAAACCGCCATCTTTTTTGCTCTTTGAATCACATCAAAATCAAGGAAATCCAATCCAAGCTTCGGATAAACCTTATTCACAAAATAAGTGCTCTGCTTCCTTGCATACATTTTGTATACCAATTCCGCATTGTCTGTAATATCAATATCCCCTTCATGTGTCCTGTCCCATATACGACCATTCAATCGTCTAAGCTGTGTTCCCTCTGGCACCCAGATATAAATGACTGTCTTTCCATTTATATCAAATATCTGTGGTGTAAGATAAAGCGGTGGATTTATTTTATTAGCATTATTAACGGACGTTGTAAAATCCTTAAGCATTTTATCTGTCTTTTGGGGATTTACACCCCGAATTTCTTTTGTTTGGTCAACTACGCCAAGAATAATATGCCCTCCATTACGATTATTAAAAGAACATACCGATTGATACACATCTTTTGTCAAATCATTCTCAGACAATTTAAATTCAACATTTATCTTTTCGCCGGATTCAATTATCTTTTTCAGCTCATTTACATTCATACCCACACCTGCCTTCAGACTATTATTTCCTTCTATTTTTTCTATATACCCCATTTAATTATATCATATAAAAGAGGTCTCCGGGTTTTCCCGGAGACCTGCCAAATCTTTATATTATTCGACCTTTTAGAACTTACCAGCTTTGTGAGCTTCCTCTACACTTACAGCTACAGCTACAGTAGCACCTACCATTGGGTTATTTCCCATACCGATAAGTCCCATCATCTCTACGTGAGCTGGTACGGAAGAAGATCCTGCGAACTGTGCATCTGAGTGCATACGTCCCATTGTATCTGTCATACCGTAAGAAGCTGGACCTGCAGCCATGTTATCTGGGTGAAGTGTACGTCCTGTACCACCGCCGGATGCTACGGAGAAGTATTTCTTACCCTGCTCGATACATTCTTTCTTGTATGTACCTGCTACTGGATGCTGGAAACGTGTTGGGTTTGTAGAGTTACCTGTGATAGATACACCTACGTTCTCATGATGCATGATAGCAACACCTTCCTGAACATCATCAGCACCGTAACATTTTACAGTTGCACGAAGTCCATCAGAATATGCTTTCTCATATACTACGTTTAATTTTGCTGCTTTGTAATCATACTGTGTCTCAACAAATGTGAATCCGTTGATACGGGAAATGATCTGTGCAGCGTCTTTTCCTAAACCGTTTAAGATAACTCTTAATGGTTTCTGACGTACTTTGTTTGCTTTCTCAGCAATACCGATCGCGCCTTCAGCAGCTGCGAAAGACTCGTGTCCTGCTAAGAAACAGAAGCACTCTGTCTCTTCCTCTAATAACATTTTACCAAGGTTACCATGTCCTAAACCTACTTTTCTGTGGTCAGCAACAGAACCTGGAATACAGAATGCCTGAAGACCTTCACCGATTGCTGCAGCAGCATCAGCGGCTCTCGTGCATCCTTTTTTAATTGCGATCGCTGCACCTACAGTGTAAGCCCAGCAAGCGTTCTCAAAACAGATAGGCTGGATTTTCTTTACCTGATCGTAAACATCAAGTCCAGCATCTTTTGTAATTTTTTCAGCTTCTTCGATAGAGCTGATACCATAGCTGTTTAATACAGCATTGATCTGGTCAATTCTTCTTTCATATCCTTCAAATAATGCCATTTTCGTTCGTCTCCTTTCCTTACTCTTCTCTTGGGTCGATGATCTTAACAGCATCTGCTACACGACCATACTGTCCTTTTGCTTTTTCCCATGCTGTGTTAGGGTCATCACCTTTTTTGATGAAGTCAGTCATTTTTCCAAGAGAAACGAACTGATATCCGATAACTTCATTGTTCTCGTCAAGGGCGATACCTGTTACATAGCCTTCTGCCATCTCAAGGTAACGAACACCTTTTTCTTTTGTTGCGTACATTGTACCAACCTGGGAACGAAGTCCTTTTCCTAAGTCTTCAAGACCAGCACCGATTGCTAATCCGTCATCAGAGAATGCACTCTGTGTACGTCCGTAAACGATCTGTAAGAATAATTCTCTCATAGCTGTGTTGATAGCATCACAAACTAAGTCTGTATTTAAAGCTTCAAGGATTGTTTTTCCCTGTAAAACTTCTGCTGCCATAGCTGCAGAGTGAGTCATACCGGAACATCCGATTGTCTCAACTAAAGCTTCCTCAATGATACCATTCTTTACATTTAATGAAAGCTTACAGGCACCCTGCTGTGGTGCACACCAGCCTACACCGTGTGTAAATCCTGAGATATCTTCAATTTTTTTAGAGTGAACCCATTTTCCTTCTTCTGGAATTGGAGCTGGTTCATGTTTTGCGCCTTTTGCTACCGGGCACATGTTTTCGACTTCCTTAGTGTAAATCATTTTAAGTCTCCTTTCACATATAAATAGATATGTCATCTGCTAAACATTGTCAGATGCTTAACATACTTCAAACATTTTCGCACATTTTTTTCATTTTCACAAGTAGAAACCATAAAATTTATGTACTTTTTTGTAAAAAGGAAAAACATACCACAAGCAATATATCATTTCGGAATTTTTACTGCTTTTCTACAATTTCATTTTTATTTTTATAAATAGAGTTTGCCGGAACAACGCCACGCACCATAGACAGCGGATAAACATTGCTGTGGCTTCCGATCACAGTACCCGGATTCAGCACGGAATTACATCCTACTTCCACAAAATCACCTAACATTGCACCAAACTTCTTCAAGCCTGTCTCGATTTCTTCCCCGGTTGTCTTATCCTTTACTACTACAAGTGTCTTGTCTGATTTCACATTTGAGGTAATAGAACCTGCACCCATATGGGATTTGTATCCCAGAATAGAATCTCCTACATAATTATAGTGTGGCACCTGTACAGAATTGAAAATAATATCGTTTTTCAACTCGGTAGAGTTTCCGACAACAGAGCCTTTTCCGACAATGGCACTTCCTCTTACAAATGCACAATGGCGTATCTCTGCCTCCTCATCAACGATGAGCGGTCCGTTTAAGCAGGCAGTCGGTGCAACCTTTGCACTTTTTGCAACCCAGATGTCCTCGCCGCATTTTTCAAACTTTTCAGGATCTAATGTAGGTCCCAACTTTTTGATAAATTCACTGATTCCTTTTAATGCTTCCCACGGATAAGTAAACTGCTCTAAATATTCTTTCGCAATTGTCTCATTCAGATCGTACAAATTACTGATTTTTGCGTTTTCCATTTTTTCTTCCTTCCTGTTTTCATGCAAAGAGCCACAGCTCTGCTGTGACTCCTTTTCTTATATTATTTTTCTTATTATTCTTTTATTTCTGTTCTCTTAATTTGAACTGTTTTACAAGGTTATCGAGCGTTTCTGCCTGTGCAGACAATTCTTCGCTGGTAGCAGATGTTTCCTGTGCCATAGCAGAGTTGGACTGAACAACTTCGGAAATCTGGTTGACTCCCTGTTCTGCCTGCTCCATAGCCGTTGCCTGAGACTGTGAGTTCTCACTTAAGGACTTGGATGTATCTGCAATATCATTAATTCCTTTGATCACTTCGTCTAATGTCTCTGAAACCAAAACAACCGCTTTATTTCCTTCTTCGACGTCATGGATAGAACCCTCGATCAGTTCTCTTGTGGAAACTGCCGAAGCCGCACTCTGTTCTGCAAGTTTACGGATCTGGTCAGCAACAACTGCAAATCCCTTTCCTGCCTCACCTGCACGTGCTGCCTCGATGGAAGCATTCAAAGATAACAGGTTTGTCTGGCTTGCGATATCCTCCAGTTCGGAAATGATATTCTCAATCTTCATGGAAGACTCGCTGATACGCTGCATAGCTTCCACCATTGCGTGCATCTGCTCACGGCTGTGATCCGCATCATCTGCATATTTTCTTGCATCAGCATGGGACTTTTGAAGATCCGCTGCTGTGTGTTCTACGTTGGCAGTGATATCAGCAATGGTTGCCTGAAGCTCTTCGACTGCCCCGGCCTGTTCCGTAGCACCTTCTGCCAGAGACTGTGCAGCCTCTGCCATATTGCCGGAACCTAAGGATACCTGTTCTGCCGTCTCCTCTACCTGACGGAGAGATTCATTGATCTTGCGGTTCATGTTGCGTATTCCAATAAGAAGATCATTGAATTTTCCGGTGTATCTTTCTTCATGATCTGTTGCGATAGCAAAATTACCATCTGCCATCTCATTTAAAAGTCTTCCGCTGTCAGAGATGATCACATTCAGGTTGTCTGCCATCTCTCTTGCCATTTCGATCATTTCTGCAACTTCGTCCTTCGCATCATACTCCGGGAACTCGCTGTCAAGATCTCCTTCCGCAAATGTTTTCAGGCGTTCTGACATCTGGCGCAACGGGTTTGCGATTCCATCTGCGATCTGATTTCCAAATCTTCTGCCACTCAAAACGGAAAGAATTATCACTGCGATAATGATGATCACAACAATAATCTCCATCACTGCCAGGATTGCTTCTGTCTGATCTCCCTTCTGGACATTGATATCCATCAGGTTCTTCAGATCATTGTAAACAACCTCATACAGCGGCTTGAGTTCTTTATTTGCCCGGTTCTGTGCTTCCTTGCTGCCGGCTTCATCTGTCGTGGCTCCGATTTCGATCAGTTCATCGGAAAGATCCCAATATCCATCCAGATCGGCAAGGAGCTGATTGTACGCATCTCTTCCGGCTTTTGTCACCATGCTCTTTTCGACTTCCGCAAGGTATGTATTAAATGAATCCTGTTTTACGTAATAATCCTCTTTTAATTCTTTGATAATGCCTTCCTCGTCATAACCGATTGCACCCCTCAGATTACTCTGCGCACCTGTAAACACTGTCATTGCCTTCCCGATATCTCCCTGGGAGAATCCATAATTGGCAAGCGCATTGTTATACATCCTTGTCATAATCAATAACGCACCGATTCCTACGATTGCTGAGATACTTGCAATAAAAATAACCTGCAGGTAACTCTTAGACAGGTTTTCACGAATTTTTAAATCCTGACCCTTTTTCATTCCCATGTCTCCTTAGTATTTATTTTTGTACGCACATGTCTCAATGTACCGTACCACTGTATATAAGCATAACCCTGTACCCGACAAAAATCAATAAATTTTGTCAATTTTTTTACATTTTATTTACGCTTCAAACATAGTTTGTTTTTCCTGATTCTGTGCGCTTTCAGCTGGCTTTGCATTTTCCAACACCACGTTTTCTCCCGGATTATCAAAATCAAAACTGATTCTGTCGTCCTCAAATTTCAGGCAGGTATCAAACACATTCCCCGCTTTTGATGTAAATCCGGTTATTTTTTTCTTCGTCTTTCCGGTCTCAAAAAGTTCCTGCATAACGGCTTCCTCTAACTCCACCTTTGCCACCGTATGTGCCACTTTAAATCCACATTCACACTCGTAATACCACTGGGATTTTTTCATAAAGTGTCCACATTTTGGACATTTTAAGGTCGTGTCTACAGGCTTTGGTTTCTCCGGAAAATCGAACGTCACCTGTCCCTCCGGCGTAAGCTTCAACGGTGCGTCAAACATCATGCCGGTCTTTGCGATAAACCCTTTGATGACTTCCGTTCTGCCACGGAGCAGCAGTTCTTTCACCTGTGCCTCCTTCAGCTTCACGCCCGCGATTGTTCCGATAGCAAATTTACAGCTCTCCGGATTGTCCTTCGAGTAATTGGCACAGCCGTAGCCAAACGGTGTCTGGATGATCTCACCTCCACAGAGTGGGCAGACTGCATCCTTCACTTTTACAGGCTCAAGATCCGTAAAATCGAATTTTAACCCGGTCACTTTTCCGGCTTCATCCCGGCTCAACACCACGCGCGCATCAAATTTTTTTCCGGTTTTCGACTTAAATCCACGGATCGTCCCGGTTCTTCCATTTATCAAAAGTTCTCTGACCTGTGATTCTGTCAGTGATTTCTCTGCCATTTTACCAATAGAAAAACGGCAGCTCTCCGGATTATCTTTCGAATAATTCGCACATCCGAATCCAAACGGTGTCTGCACGATTTCTCCTCCGCAGAGCGGACAGACAACATCTTTTACTTTTTTTGCTTCCACATGCTCAAAATCAAACTTAATGACAGTCTTACCGTTTTCATCTTTTTCCAGACAGAGACAGGCATCAAATTTTTTTCCGTTTTTTGACTTAAATCCGCGGATTGTCGCAGTCCTTCCGTTATTAAGCAGTTCCGAAAGCTGGGCTGCATTCAAATTTTTGTCGGCGATTTTTCCAACAGTAAAATCACATGCGCCCTCCTTTTCCCTGTCATAATGGATACATCGGAAGCCATAAGCTGTTGATACGATCTCACCTCCGCAGGACGGACAATGCAGTCCTTCAACAATCTGCGGCTCATTTTCCGAAAAATCAAAGCTGATGACGGGCTTTCCGGCTTCATCTTTTTGTAATACAAGAGCTGCCTGGAATTTTTTCTTTGATTTGGATACAAAACCATCTAAAACTCCCGTCTTTCCGGTTGTGATCAGGTTTTTGCATTCTTCCTCTGAGAGCTCTCTCCCGGCAATTGTGCCGATGGAAAAGCCACAGCCGGTGCCGTCTTTTTTATAATTGCTGCACCCATAGCCAAACGGTGTCGTCACAAGCTCCGCACCGCAGACCGGGCAGGCAATTCCCAGCTTTTTCTTTGCCGCAATGCCTCTTGCATCCTTTCCTGCCAGCGGCTGGATCTGGTTCACAAGCTGTGTCGTCAGATTCCGTTCCACCATGTTTAATGTCTCTTTACGTATAAAATCCTCGAGTTTTTCCCGGTAATCTTCCATGATCACCGTTCCACGCGTGATACCGTCAAGTCCTTTTTCCCACGAAGCGGTCATTTTCGGATTTAAAAGTGCCGGGACAGTCATATTCACCACTTCGTAGACCATCTCACCCAGCACCTCCGGCGACAGGATCTGCGATTTTTTATTCAGGTGCAGATAACCGATGCGCACAAGTTTTTTGATGATCTCCGCACGGGTGGCGGAAGTTCCGATTCCGGAGCCTTTGATCTGTGCGCGCAGCTCTTCATCCTCGATCAATTGCCCGGCATTTTCCATTGCAAGTACCATGGAACCTGATGTGTAACGCTTCGGCGGCTTGGTGCTTCCCTCTTTTAGAGAATAACCATTGACCGGCAGTTCCTGCCCCTTAGTCAACTGATCTGCCAGTTCCAGAAGCCCCGGACTATCCGTCTCCTCATTATCCTCTTTGTTGCTTCCTTCTTTTTCTTCTTCCTGTTTTCTTCCTGCAATCTCTAAAAATCCCGGCACCTTTAATGCTTTTGCACCGGCAAAAAGTTTTTCTTCTCCGACAGCCACCACAAGTTTTACCGTCTGATATTCTGCTGACGGATAAAAAATACTTAAGAAACGCCGGACGATCAGATCATACACACTTCTCTGCAGTTCATTTAAAGAACGCAGTTCTGTGAGCTGTCCGGTCGGAATAATCGCATAGTGATCAGTAATTTTCGAGTCATCCGTATACTGGGTCTTCACAATATTGTAATGAAATCCCTCTTTCATAATACGCTCAACATACCCCTGCACCGGCTCATAGCCCTTCAGTCTGCTGATATTTTTTCCGATTTCTTTTGCCACTGCCGTTGAGAGAACACGCGCATCCGTTCTTGGATAAGTAGTCAGTTTTTTCTCATAGAGATCCTGTGCCACCTGCAATGTCTCATCCGGACTGATCTTAAAGCGCTTCGAACACTCGGCCTGCAGTTCTGCAAGGTTAAAAAGAAGTGGTGCCTTTTTCCGTGAAGTTCCGCGCTCAATGGAGGAGACAACCGCTGTTTTCCCGGAAAGTTCTGCAATTAAGTTTTCCGCAGACTCCTGCTTTTTAAATCCGTTTTCCTTATACAATAATGGAGATTCAAAGTATTTAGAACCTTCTACCGCTTTCCACTCCGCCTCGATGTTCGCATCCGTGAAACTTCCGACTACACGGTAAAATGGAGTTTCCACAAAATTGCGGATCTCACGCTCCCTTATCACGACCATACCGAGAACGCAGGTCATGACACGGCCGACTGCAATTGCAGTATAACTTCTCGTCCCCGCCGCATCATTTAAAAGATTTCCGTATTTCACGGACATTGCACGGGAAAAATTAATTCCCATTGCGTAATCCTCAATGGTCCGCATAATGCCGGATTTTCCGAGGTTTGCATAATCTGACATCGGTTTTGCCTCACGGATGCCCCGCCTGATCTCCTCCTCTGTCTGGGAATCGATCCAGACGCGCAGCTCTTTCATCCCCTCGCGGACACCGCCGAACATACGGATGTTTTCCTCGATGGTCTGTCCTTCTTTTCCGGCATCCCCTGCCCAGTAGACGGTATCGATATCCTCGCGGTGCAGCATTTTGTGTACCACGTCATACTGTCTGCTGACTGCCGGGATCACATCATATTTGTAATCTTTCGGAAGAAAAGGAAGATCCTCTAACTTCCATTTTTTATACTTTTCATCATATACCTCCGGGTAGACCATCTCCACAAGATGACCGACACACCAGGTAATGACGTAATCACTATTTTCTATGTATCCGTCATTTCTGCCTGATACACCAAGAATCCGTGCGAACTCCTGCGCAACACTTGGTTTCTCCGTTATAATTAATTTTTTATGAGTCATATATTATGTTGAGTCAGATGACTCTTTCCTTTCTTTATTAGTTTTACAACGACAATTACTCAACATTTTCTTTCCTTTTTGATATGGTTATTAATGTAACAACCCATTTATAGCAAGAAAGGAGAAGAGAATGGAAGGACTCAATAAGGTTTTTACATCAGAATTGCAAACCTATGTTTCTGAATTAAAGGAGGTGATGTTTCAAAAGGGATATAGCGATTGTCAAGTACAGACCTACAATAAAACTTGGCAATCTATATTGTCTTATGCTTCAGTTCAGCCCAATCAAGAATTCACAGAGGGTTTTCGTCAACAATTCCTTCAGGATGTATGTGCCGAAGCTTTAGAAAAACGTGATTCTATGTATCGCATCACACGAGCTGTGAACATGCTTTCAGATTTTACACAATTTCACGTTATCTTCCGTCAGTATTGTACACCATCAACAGATTTTTCGGAAGAGTTACATGATCTTTTTTCGGAATTCTTAAAAGCTGAGGAGCATAGACATTTTTCCGAAAGCACCATGAAACAGCTACGTGGAAGGCTTATGCGATTTCATGATTATCTTTATGATATTGGGATTCGAGATTTTAAGTCTGTAACAGGCTCTATTATAAACACTTATATTTTATCACTTGCAAGATATTCTACAACTTATGTCTCTGAATCACTACGCGAAATTCGCAGGCTACTAACTTTTGGATATGAAAATGGATTTATTGACACTCCGCTTTCGGATTTCATCCCTCACGTAAAAAACATCCGCCAACAGAAAATCCCCAGCACATTTACCGACACAGAAATTGAAAAAATACTTAATTCTGTGGATCGTTCAAATCCTATCGGTAAACGAAATTATGCCATTTTTCTGATTGCAGCAAGATTAGGAATTAGAAGTAGCGATATCCGAACTTTGACATTTTCAAACATTAACTGGGACGATAAACTCATCTCGTTTTGTCAGCAAAAAACTGGGCACGCACTTTCTTTGCCACTACCAGATGACGTGGGCTGGGCTATCATAGATTATTTAAAAAATGGGCGTCCAGAAACTAATGTTAAAAACATTTTTGTGTCTCATATGTATCCTTATGGAGAATTACATTCTCTTGGTAATGTTATTCCACGACAGATGCGAACAGCAGGTATCAATACTCCCGCTAATAAACGTACTGGAATGCACGCGTTTCGACACGGTTTGGCTACCAGAATGCTTGAAAATGATGTTTCTCTCCCTGTTATATCACAAACACTTGGACATGCAGATATCTCAAGCACAGAAGTTTACTTGAGAATCAGTATAAAGCAACTTGCCCTGTGTGGATTGGAGGTGGACTTATGAAGAAAAGAACAGTTGGATCTTTTGATGGACCATTTGCTCCCATGTTGGATTTGTTTGTAAAGCAAAAGCAGGCACTAGGATATGATTATGTGGGTGGATATAACGCATTACATGTATTTGATACATTCAGCAAACGATATGAAGTGAAAAATTACGAATTGTCGAAAGAAATTGTTCTGGCTTGGTCACAAAAACGGCCGAATGAAAATGATACTACAAGATCAGCGAGGATTATGTATCTTCAACACTTTGCTATATTTTTAAACAGCCAAGGCTACTCCGGCTATATAGCCCCACCGCAAAAATATCATTTTTCACAACATACGGCATATGTATTCACCAAAGCAGAGATTAAGAAACTATTTATTTCTTTAGATCAAATGGAATATACTCCAAATTCTCCATACCGCCATCTCTCGTTTCCGCTTTTATACCGGATGCTTTATGGATGCGGTTTCCGCATATCGGAGCTTCTTAATCTTACAGTTGGCGATGTTGATATCGAACGTGGAATTATTCATATTCATGATTCCAAAAACGGAAATGAACGACTCGTTCCAATGGCAGCAACACTAGCAGCTCGATGCAGAACATATACAGAATCTGTTCACAATGATCATGAAGAAGACTTTCCATTCTTCTTCAAAAAAGACGGAACCGGATATTGTGTAAGTAATATAGAACGACATTTTCGCGAACAACTATGGTTAGCAGGAATCCCATATCTTGGCAAGGAACTGGGACCACGGGTTCATGATCTACGTCACACATTTATATGTCATAGATTAAACCAATGGGCGAAAGAAGGTGTTGACCTTACTGCGATGCTTCCTATTTTGTCTAAATACGTTGGACATACAGGCATTGCTTCGACACAGTATTATTTAAAATTAACCGCTGAAGCTTTTCCAGATGTGCTAGAACAAATGGACGAGCTAACCGGGCATGTATTTCCAGAAGTCGGAGGTGTGATGTATGAAGAATAAAACACCTGATTTTGCATATCACATGACCAAATTTTTCACAGAATACTTGCCAATACAACGAAATCTAAGTCCTAATTCAATAGCTACGTATCGTGACACATTTCGGTTACTGCTTTTGTTTTACGATACGGAAAAACATATAAAACCAAATTTGCTGACATTAGATATGCTTAATGTTCAACAAATTGAAGATTTTATGCTATGGCTCAAAAAGGAAAGAAATTGTGGGGCAAGTACCTGCAATCAACGATTAGGCGCATTAAAATCATTTTTCAGGTATCTGCAATTCGCACTACCAGACTGTGCCTTGCAATGTCAGGAAAATTTAGCCATACGGCCAATGAAGCAACCAGAACCTGGGTTAAAATATCTTACTATTGACGGCATAAAATTACTTCTTGAACAACCAGATATAAAAACCAAATACGGTCGCCGTGATCTGGCCATTCTTAGTCTTATGTACGACACTGGCGCCAGAGTTCAAGAAATTGCAGATATTAAAATAGTTCATATTCGTTTTAGCGCACCTGCAACAATAAGAATAACCGGAAAGGGAGATAAAACACGCGTTGTTCCACTTCTTTCTAGAACCGAGGATATATTAAAGCAATATATTAAAGATTTTAAAATTGATGCAGGTGGAAATGATGCATACCTGTTTCAAAATAGAAGCGGGCAACAGCTTTCACGCTTTGGAATTAGCTACATCTTAACCAAATACGCAGATATGGCGAGGAAAGTTCATCCTGAACTTATTCCCGAAAAACTTTCGCCTCACTGTATCAGGCATTCAAAAGCAATGCATCTATTACAGGCAAATGTGAATTTGGTTTATATTCGCGATCTACTTGGTCATAGTAGTGTCACGACAACAGAAATATATGCGCGAGCAGATACAACGCTCAAACGGGAAGCTCTCGAAAAAGCAAATCCTATTAAAGACACTCCGGCGATGCCGCAATGGAATAGTGATGATGGTTTAATGTAATGGCTCCGAACTCTAGGAAAATAATTATCACATGCTGACGGAAAACATTTTCCGTCAGCAACAAATATTTATATGAAAGGATATTATGGTATAAAATTATGAAAAAATATATCATTCCCGATTGGATCAAGCAATATGAAAATGACGCAGCACCGTTTTCCATTGAAAAAATTGTATTGAAAAAATATGAAGACGATTGGACACTATTTTTTTACAGTAACGATGATACTACTGGTGGCATAGTGATAAATCAATCTTCCGGAACAACAATAGCTGAACTATTAGACTATGCCGAACACAATCACATAGCCATAGAATATAGTTTGTAAAGTTTATATAACTAGCATTTACCCTCAATCTCTAAACGACGTTGATTAAACACAGTATAGAAATCACGTGCTTTATTTATATCTTCTGTAAATGCTAATGTTAAGCCATTACTTTTAAGAAATTTAATAATTTCGTGAGGATTATCATACATATCAAAAATTTTCTGTCGCATTCGATCACTTAAATTTTTGTGGATAATGTTAAAGAAATAAGGATTATAATAGTCATCGCTTTTATTTTTGCTTCGAGGATGCTTAGTATGCTTAATACGATCACTAAATTCATGGATATTTTCATAGCGCAAGTCATCCATAGTTAAGGATTCAAGACGTACTGTCAATTCCTCGAAAAACACAGTGGTCGAAATACGTCCATCCCTAGTAAAATTTTCAAAAAATGGGTATAAAAGTGACATGTATTCCCCAACATGTGCGCTTATTAATAAAGACTCACCTTTTTTAGTTATACGAATAGGCAAAAAAATCACCTCTCGTTCACCGGTTTCAAAAGTAACTGAAATCTGACGGGACAATCCTGCACATTTAGTATATGCGACGTTGATATGATATCCGTGTAACATAAAATGGTATTGAATCACATCTCGCTGTTGATGTTGATATAAGTAGCTAATATTGTTAAATGCATTTGTAAAATCGATCATTAAAATCCTCCATAAGTTCAAATTATAAATTAAATTATGTTAAGAAAGGAATCCAAAAAACTATGAAACAAGCAAAAAACGATAACAACTCAACATATTCTAAAACTCATAAAAAATTAGTTTATGTTGAGCTACACATAAATTAATGACTTTGCCAAAAAAATTCCTCCAACTTCTGTAATTCTTACTTCTTTCCTAAATAAGAAGTTTTATAATTCATTCATATCGACCAGAATATATCTGGTATCCTCTTCTGCAAGCTGTCTGATCTCTTCTGAAAAACCTTTTGCCGAAAACAGAAAGAAATACTTTGCATCAATTTTTGCCTGCTTCATACTCTTTAACAATTCTTCTTTCATCTCCATGGTAAATTCCGGCTGATTCCAGTTACAGTATCCGACAATATTCTCCCGCACAGAGTTCTGTGCAATAATGTCGATATTTCCTTCTTTTCCAATCCATGTTCCCATCTTACTGATCTTCATCGGAAGTTTTCCAATCAGATTCAAAAGTCCTACATATTCCATGCATACTTCCTTGAAATAGCGTTCCAGATATTCGTCGATTCCCGATGTGATATACGCATCGTAGAACTGTTCCGGACTCATCATATAAAGTTCGGAAAGATGTGGATACACAAAACGGAACCAGAAATTCACATAATTATCCTTAATACGATAGACACCTTTTTTCGTGTTTTCCCATCCACCTGTCTCAAAAGAGGTCTCCTTTTCCACAATATGGAAGGTTCCGAGATTCTTCATGTACACACTGATTTTTGCACGCGAATAGCCGGTTTTTAAATGAAGTTCATTTAACTTATCATAACCGCTTGCAATATAATAAAGAATCGTCTCATACACAGACAGTTCCCGCAGTTCTGCCGCGATCAGCTGCTCTGCCGCCCGGTGCATATAACCATTCCGATTTAAAATATTTCTGCATATATTGGTTTTCAGATCCACGCGCTGATCCCAGTGGTTGATATAGCCTGCAACGCCGCCGATAACACCGTAAGTTCTGATACAGTCACTGACCTGATACTGTGGAAATGCACGTACCACCTCTAAGAAATTCAAAGGATTAATCTTAATCTTTCCATCGATTCTTTCGCTCTGCTCACCGAGTGTTGCAGGCATCTCCTGTTCCACCCATGCAACCGAAGAACTGCACAAAAGGATCAACACCGGTCCCGGATAAAGACGTTTCATTCTTAATTTTTCAATGCTCTCCATAAAAGAGGCATCTTTTTTTGCGATCAATTGAAATTCATCAATCACAACCACAAGTTTTGACGCATCTCCACTTTTGATCCGGTTAAAAAATTCGTCATAGCTGTGCTTTGTAATATTCGCCGAAAACTTCTGCCGGATTTCTGCCTCCATCTGATTTCTCTGTTCCTGTTCCGATGCCTGTCTGCTGCGATAATAAAAGTACTTCTTATTTGAAAGAAACGCCTTCAATAACTGTTCTTTCTCAGAATCTGTCCGTCCATACAACACATAGAGCTGATTTCCACTCTTCTCATAAATTGTCTCAAGCTCTTTTAAAATGGATGTCTTCGCTACCATAAGAAACCTCCCATTTCTATCTGTTTGTTCGTTACCCTCAATATAGTAAAAATTATATCATTTTTTAACTTTTACGACAACCCGGTTCTTGCCATATAAAAAGATACATAAGAAATGACCGGAACAGCATTTTACTGTTCCGGTCATTTCTTTACAGTCCACACATCTGTGATACGGACTTTTTAAATCGCTATGATGTTCTTTCTTATTTCTTTGTGATGTAACCCTGTGCTTTTAACAGCTCTGCGCAGAGCACTGCACCACCTGCTGCACCTCTGACGGTATTGTGGGATAAACCGACAAACTTCCAGTCATAAACGGTGTCCTCTCTCAGACGTCCGACAGAGATTCCCATACCGTTCTCGAAGTTGACATCCAAGGAAATCTGTGGTCTGTTGTCCTCCTCTAAATACTGGATGAACTGCTTTGGAGCACTTGGAAGATTTAATTCCTGTGGAACTCCACTGTAGTTTCTCAATGCTTCGATCAACTGTTCTTTGGTTGGTTTCTTTTTGAATTTTACAAATACGGCTGCGGTATGTCCATTTAATACCGGAACACGGATACACTGGCATGTGATAACCGGAGATGCTGCAGGAACAATCTCTTTCTTCTCATCATCAATGTGTCCCCAGATCCGAAGCGGCTCTTTCTCGGATTTTTCTTCCTCACCACCGATGTATGGAATGATATTTCCAACCATTTCCGGCCAGTCTTTGAACGTTTTTCCTGCTCCGGAAATTGCCTGATAAGTCGTTGCCACTACTTCGTATGGCTCAAACTCTTTCCATGCGGTGAGAACAGGTGCATAAGACTGGATGGAGCAGTTTGGTTTTACAGCAACGAAACCGCGCTTTGTGCCAAGTCTTTCTCTCTGATATTTGATAACTTCCATATGTTCCGGATTGATCTCCGGTACGACCATCGGCACATCCGGTGTCCATCTGTGTGCACTGTTGTTGGATACAACCGGTGTCTCTGTCTTAGCGTATTCTTCCTCGATCTTTTTGATCTCTTCTTTTGTCATGTCCACTGCGGAGAAAACAAAATCTACTTCTGCAGCAACTTTTTCTACTTCGTTGACATTCATGACAACGATCTTTTTTACTGCTTCCGGCATTGGAGTATCCATTTTCCAGCGGTCACCAACTGCCTCTTCATATGTCTTACCGGCACTTCTTGGGCTGGCTGCAATCGTTGTCACCTCAAACCATGGATGATTCTCCAACAGAGAGATAAATCTCTGTCCTACCATACCTGTTCCACCAAGAATACCTACTTTTAACTTCTCACTCATTGCCTAATCTCCTCGTCTTTCCCTGTTCGTTTGAAGAACCGTCCCTGTTGCCGGCTCTTTCCATTCCTGACAATCGAATGTCCGCGGATCGTACGTCCTATTGTTTGTCCGTCTATCACGAACAGATGTCGTTATAGTGAATATATTATGCTATTTTTCTCAAAAAAGCAATGGTCTATTTTGTAAAAAAATGTCATATTTCCGTGTATTCTTTGTGCATTTTTTACAATAACGTTTTACCGTGTTAAAGTGTTCTCTTTCCAATCTTCTGCCAGATATGCCTTTTCAGCCTTGATCACTTTCTCCATGGCTGCCTTTCCGGGTGCCCCGATCGTCAGACGGTTATTCACACATGTCTCCATGGAAATCTCCTCGTATATATCTTCCTCAAATACCGGACAGATTGCCTTTAGCTCGTCTAAACTCATATCGTCGATCGCAATTCCGCGTTCAATGCAATAGAGAACGATTTTACCTATAATGCCGTGCGCATCACGGAATGGAACACCATGTTTTACCAGATAGTCTGCTGCGTCAGTTGCATTGGTAAATCCGTTGTTTGCGGACAGACGCATTTTACCCTTATTAAACTTCATGGTTGCGAGCATTCCGGTAAATAATGCAATACATCCTTTGACGGTATCCATGGCATCAAAAGACAGTTCTTTGTCCTCCTGCATGTCTTTGTTGTAGGCAAGCGGTATTCCCTTCATCGTGGTAAGCAATGACATTAAAGCTCCGTAAACACGTCCGGTCTTGCCGCGCACAAGCTCTGCAATATCCGGGTTCTTTTTCTGCGGCATAATACTGCTTCCGGTACTGTAAGCATCGTCAATCTCGACAAACTGATATTCATTGGAGTTCCAGATAATGATCTCCTCGGAAAATCTGCTCAGATGCATCATGATGGTTGCGCATGCAGATAAAAATTCGATCAGATAATCACGGTCAGACACACCATCCATACTGTTTAATGTCGGTCCATAAAAGCCTAACAGTTCTGCAGTATATTCACGGTCCAAAGAATAGGTTGTTCCTGCTAATGCACCGGAACCGAGCGGACAGTAATTCATTCTCTCATAAATATCGTGCAGTCTCAGACGATCGCGCTTGAACATCTCAAAATAAGCTCCCATATGGTGCGCCAGTGTGATTGGCTGAGCCTTCTGCAGATGGGTAAATCCCGGCATGATCGTCTCGGTATTTGCCTCCATGATCTTAAGGATTGTCTCTAATAATTCTTTTAAAAGATCATCCGTATGTAACAGTTCGTCTCTTGTATACAATCTCATATCAAGTGCAACCTGATCGTTACGGCTTCTTCCGGTATGCAGTTTCTTTCCGGTATCTCCGAGACGGTCAATCAGATTTGCCTCCACAAAACTGTGGATATCCTCGTATTCTGAAGTGATTTCAAGCTTGCCGCTCTCCACTTCATCGCGTATCTCTTTTAATGTGCGGACAATATCATCTCTCTCCTGCTCTGTCAGAATGCCCTGTTTTGCGAGCATTGTCACATGCGCAATACTGCCTTCAATATCCTGCTTATAAAACTTCTGATCAAATGTAATGGACGCATTAAAATTATAAACAAGCTGATCTGTCTCCTTCGTAAAACGTCCTCCCCATAACTGTGCCATGGTGTTTTCCTCCTTTATATAGTCCTCTTATTGATTCTTCAGGGCAATTTCCCTGTCTCTCTGATTTTTTGAAAAAACACATCCGCAATAATACTGCCGGTACATGCCATACTGCTCGGATAATTCCACAGAACGCTTGTATCCATTCTTCTTCTTAAAATCAGAATTTAAATATGCAATGCCGTATTCTTCCGCCAGGGCATCTCCTATCTCATTGAGCCTTTCTGCATTTTTTAACGGACTGATTGATAAAGTCGTCGTAAAATAATCCATCTGCATTTTCTTTGCAAGCTCTGCCGCCTCCCGCAGTCTTAATTCATAACACAGGAAACAGCGTTCACCGCCCTCCGGGCAGTCCTCAAGTCCTTTTGCCATCTCATAAAAACGCTCTTTCTCATATGCACCCTCCACAAAGTGGATCGGATATTTCACCGGAAGTTTTTCAATAAACTTCCGCTGTTCTGCCACCCGCTTATGATACTCCTCCTCCGGATAAATATTCGGATTATAATAAAAAACAGTAATTTTAAAATAATTCGAAAGATATTCTAAGCAGTAAGAACTGCACGGCGCACAACAACTGTGCAATAACAGCGTCGGTACGCGGTTTTCCCGCTCGTTTTTTTCAATGATCTGTTCTAAAACTTTTTGATAATTTACCTTGTTCATATTAACGAATTTTACTTTAAAGTGCAAGCTAAAAGCTGTTTTGCTTTTTCCTCCCATGTATATTTATGCTTAAATTCTGTATAAGCATTGTTCTGAATTTCCCTGCAGAGTGGACGGTTTGTAAGAAGTTCTTCAGCATAATCGGACAATGTATGAATGTCTTTTAACGAGTACATTAAGACGTGCTCCCTATCCTTTAATATGCGGTCAAGATATGGATTTTTGTCTGTTAAGACGACACAGTGATTTGCCATGCCCGCAAAAATACGGTCGTGCGCCCCATGATTAAAAAATGGCGAAACATTCAGCATCACATCCGCATGCGCGATCTTCTCAAATGACAAGCCAAAAACTACCGGTTTTTCTCTTTTTACAAAAGGATTTTCTGCATGATCGTACTTCTCCCAGCCCTCGCCAACAAGCCGCATCGGGATTTTTGCCCTTAAAAGCTCATCCACCGCCGCCTTGCGGAAATAATCACGGATAAATGCATCCACCGGATACATGGCATTCATAAACAATGCGAACTGATCGTCTGGCAGTTCCTCTCCATGTGCTTTTAACAACTGCAAAAATCCCTCTTCCATCGGAAGAACCGGATTTTCCACGCGCCTATCGATCAGTTCCTTCATATATGTTTTCAAAGGCTCCGGAGAGAGACTGACCATTTCATAAATGCTGTCCGGATCATCATAGGTTCCCATAAAAAGGATCTCCTCCGTCTCCCTTTTTTCGCCTCCGGTCACAGCTTCTGCTGCGCCAAGCGGCATGGTAAGTGTCTGCTTTACCCTGGGATAATACCGCTTTACATAAGCCTCCTGCGCTTCATCCAAAAAAATCCCATTCAGATTTTTCAGATTGGCATTCAGACAATTGTAATGGAACAACGGATGATCCAGAATGTAATCAAAAAACGGGCCGTCTATCTTATCTAAAACCGGTGTTCCGTCCTCCTCCACCATCCTTGTGATCGTGGAATTAAAATCTAAAAGCAGACGGTATTTCTGCCCGTAAAGCGGTTGAAACACCGCATCCAGATCATCGTGTTCATCAAATTCACACACCTGCACATCAAAACCAAGATCCTCAAAGGCATCTGCCATCTGGTTTGCAAAAAAACTGCTCGACTGATAACAGATCTCTCTCGAACTAAATACAATGATTTTTTCTTTTTCCGACATAACATTGATTCCTTTTTCAGAAAAAGACTGCCGCCGGGAAATTGTTTCCACTGTGCAGCAGCCTTCTGTTTTCTACTCTCTGATAAATTTTAAAGATAAAATTCCAACTACATAAACCAGTGCGCATAACACCATAAAAACCAGTTTTCCGCAGATCGCACCAGCTATGATCTGTACCAGCACAACCAGACCATGCAGCCAGATTGGAACATCGTGCAGACAAACCGCGATTCCTGCCTCTAACACAATGATGAGACACACCGGAACCACCGGAATCTTAAGTGCAAGAATGCTCACCAGAATTGCTGCAAGAGCAACCACGATCACTCCAAAAAGGAGCAGATACTGTTTATTATCCTCATAAAAAGCAAGTACCGGATTCTGCTGTCTGTGTCTGAACTTCTTCTTGGACTTCTTCGCATTCGTGCGCTTGAAATCCTCCACTACAACATTCTCCTGCTTATTCTCATTCTCTGCCATTTAAAAATCCTCCAAAAATATTGCTAAATATAAACGTGACCTCATTATATCAATTCCCTTTCAAAAGAACAAGTAATTGTGGAAATATTCTTTTTTTTCCTATATAATGAGGCAGAAAATAAGAAAGGCATGGTTATGAATATGAACAATAAAAACTGGGTTTCCGTGTGGGGAAATGCCGTATCCATCGCAGAACACCACCCGGAAGCTTACGCAAAATACATTACATTACGTTATCCTGTATACATTCCATTTGCCGGAGACACTCTCCGCTTTACATTTGATAATTACTGCGGAAGCGAGGCCGTTACTGTCACAAGAGCCACTGTTTCTGCAGCCACTTCCCCTGTTTATGAAAAAATGCCGCTCGCCTGTCCATGCAAAAAGGAAACGATCTGCGACATCACTTTTTCAAAAAACGAGTCCGTGACCATGGAAGCTCATCAGACCGCAGTCAGCGACCCGGTTTCATTTCCGGTCAAAAAGGGAATGACACTCACCGTAAGTCTTTATTTTGCTGATTTTACCTTAATGCAGTCCGCTGTTCTTGTGACTGGACCACTTTCCAAAGGATTTTTCTCCCTTGGAGATCAGACGCATGCCGATGCCCTTCCAATGGACACGACCAAGACCACAAACTGGTTTTATTTTTTAAGCAATATCGAACTGATGACCGCTGAGGAAAACCATACAGTCATCTGCTATGGTGACTCCATCACCGCCGGTGCATGGCCGGACTACCTCACACTTCTGGCAAGGCAAAACCCGGACAACCACACGGCATTTATCAGACGTGCGACCAGCGGTTCCCGTGTACTGCGCCAGTATGAGTGCATTACCTATGATTCCTATGGGTTAAAGGGGACAAATCGCTTTCCACATGAGATTCCGACTACCGGGGCTGATACCGTGATCATCCAGCAGGGAATTAACGACATTATCCATCCGATCGGCATTGAAACAAATCCGTTCCGCCCGATGAGTGACCTGCCGACTGCAAAGGAACTGATTGACGGTTACCGCTATTACATAGAGGAAGCGAAGAAATTACATTTAAAAGTCTACATGGGCACTCTGCTGCCGATCTTTGGCTGGCGCACTTACGCAACCTTCCGCGATGATTTGCGCAATGAGTTGAATGCGTGGATCCGTTCTGCGAAAGAAATCGACGGATGTATCGACTTTGATCTGGCACTGCGTGGAAGCGAGAATCCATCCGCATTCCGGGAAGGCTTCGACAGCGGCGATCACCTGCACCCGAGCAGCAAAGCCTATCAGGCGATGGCAGAATGTGCATATGAGGTTTTACGGAAGTAAATGCGTGGAATATCTCATTGTATGTTATAGGAAAAGGGACGACCATCTTACAAGTCGTCCCTCTTCTACTTAAAATTAAGATTGCGAAACTTGTCGCACATTGTTATAATATCGACAGGGAAACCAAAGAGCCGGGCGGCTTACCCTCCTACTTCGGAGGGGTCAACCCTCCAGACGCAAGAAAGGAGGGCGTTGCCAATGTATATTACATACTCTGATTTGATTCAGACAGGAATATTCATTTGCGCCCTTGTGAGTCTGTGCTATAAGATTTTCAAGGACAAAAGAAAATAGCCGCCACTATTCCCAGTAGTGACGGCTGACCTCATATAAAGGTTAGTAACTCATTGCTTAGAGGGTAGCCGCTCCTTTGGCTTCCCTTTCTGTTTTCAATATAACACATCAAAAAACTTTTTACAACATCAAAATTCTTTGCCCGTTTTGCAATCTCCAAAAGAGAGTTTCAAATCGCAGTTCAAATTCATTTAATCCCAGTCAACGGCATCATGGGGAACTGTTCCATTTTTTGCTATGCTCTTATCTGCCCTCTCTATAGCTTCTATTTCGTCCGGAAGCGGTACATTTTCTGGTATAAACTTAACAACAACATTGTAAAGCGTTTCTATATCTTCTTCCGACACCAATTCAATGAGACCTTTCAACATTTCTTTGGTCATTTTGCACCTTCTTGTGTATTTGTTTGTAATCTTTGTGTATCATAATTTCAAAAAAATAAACCGACTCATGGTCGATTTATCCTTAGTAGCACTTTTACAGGAATCTCCTTTCCTGTGTGCAAACATTTGTTCTGATTACTATTGATCCCCTAAAATCTCGGAAGCCTTAATTTTACTAGAGTTTCAGAAAGCCAATAAGGGGACTCGAACCCCTGACCCACGCATTACGAATGCGTTGCTCTACCAACTGAGCCATATTGGCATGACGAATCAGTCACGAAAACTATTATATCGGATTTTAAAAAAATTGCAACTATTTTTTTCAGAAATTTACAGAAACTCTATTGACATTTTATTTATAGAATATAAAATGTTTTATAGTTTGTTTATTATTAGTAAACTTTTTGTAACCATTCAGTATTTTTCAGGATTGGAGGCATGCGGTATGGATATTGGGAAACGAATGAAAGAACTTCGTATTCAATATGGACTGACGCAGCAGGAACTTGCCGACCGTTCGGAGCTTACCAAGGGATTTATCTCCCAGCTGGAACGCAACCAGAACACGCCGTCGATCGGAACACTGCTCGATATCATTCAGTGTCTCGGAACAACACCGGCAGAATTTTTTACCGATGAAGAACCGGAACAGATCGTATTTAAAAATGAAGACTTTTTCACGAAGGTGAATGAAGACAAACATAATATCATTGAATGGGTTGTTCCAAATGCCCAGAAAGATTCCATGGAACCCGTCAGATTAACCTTGAAAGCAGGTGGATCTTCCGACATTATGCAGCCCCATTCCGGTGAAGAGTTCGGCTACCTGATCAAGGGAACCGTCAAAATATATTATGGTGGAAAAAGCCATGTGCTGCACGCCGGCGAATCCTTTTACCTGAAAGCCGACAAAAAGCATTACATAGAAAATCCCGGCAGCCGCGATGCCGTATTGATCTGGGTATCTACTCCACCAAGCTTTTAGATCACGATTGGTAGGATTCAGAAAGGAATTATGTTATGAGCAAAAAGCTAATCAATTTTGTCGATATTTCCAAGTCTTATGGAAACAATCTGGTACTTGATGAATTAAATTTATATATCCGCGAAAATGAGTTTATCACGCTCCTCGGTCCATCAGGGTGTGGAAAAACAACAACGCTCCGTATTTTAGGCGGTTTTGAGACGCCTGATAAGGGACAGGTCATCTTCGATGATGTCGACATTACCAGCCTGCCTCCAAATAAAAGAAATCTGAATACTGTTTTCCAGAAATATGCCTTATTTCCGCACATGTCGATCGCGGAAAATATTGCGTTTGGATTAAAAATCAATAAAAAGAGCAAAGAATATATCAACGATAAAATCAAATACGCATTAAAATTAGTGAACCTTGACGGTTTTGAAAACCGTTCCATCGACTCCTTAAGCGGTGGCCAGCAGCAGCGAATCGCAATCGCGCGCGCGATCGTCAACGAGCCGAAAGTGCTCCTGTTAGACGAACCACTCGGTGCACTGGACTTAAAACTGCGTCAGGATATGCAGTACGAGCTGATCCGCCTGAAAAACGAACTTGGAATCACTTTCGTTTACGTCACACATGACCAGGAAGAAGCACTTACCATGTCCGATACGATCGTCGTTATGAATCAGGGATACATCCAGCAGATCGGTACACCGGAAATGATCTACAATGAACCTACGAACGCTTTCGTCGCAGACTTTATCGGTGACAGCAATATCATCGATGGAACTATGATCCAGGACAAAGTCGTGGAAATCCTCGGTGTAAAGATTCCTTGTGTCGATGAAGGTTTTGGAAATAACACTCCGGTGGACGTTGTGATCCGCCCGGAGGATATTGAGATCGTAGAACCGGAAAAAGGATTTATGGAAGGTGATATCACCTCTGTGATCTTCAAGGGTGTCCACTATGAAATCGAGATTGTGGCAAACGGCTTTGAATGGCTTGTCCACACCACCCTGCTCCACAATGTGGGGGAGCATGTCGGAATCAATGTCATTCCATTCAACATCCAGATCATGAACAAACCGGAATCCGAAGATGAGGAGGCAGTGGAGATCGATGCGTAAATCAGGAAGACAGTTATTCGCCGGTCCATACCTGATATGGATCATCGGTTTTATCCTCCTTCCGCTGGCAATGATCATTTATTATGCGTTCACTACCTCCGGAGGAACTTTTACTTTTGAAAATGTGGCTGCCATCGCAGATCCCGTGCATGTCAGATCCATCCTTTTATCCTTAAAGCTTGGTATAATCTGCACGATAGTCTGTCTGTTGTTAGCTTACCCGCTCGCTATGATTTTAAATGGCTTAAAAATCAAGCAGCAGAACTTTGTCGTATTCATTTTTATTCTGCCAATGTGGATGAACTTCATGCTCAGGATCTTAGCATGGCGTCTGCTGTTATCCAACAACGGAATTGTCAATGCAATCTTCCAGTTTTTTGGATTTGGCACCGTAAAAATGCTCAATACACAGACTGCCGTTGTATTTGGTATGGTCTACGATTTTCTTCCGTTTATGATACTGCCAATTTACAACTCCATGGCAAGAATCAAAAATGATGTCATTGAGGCAGCAAAAGACCTTGGTGCAAGTGACGCCATCATTTTATTCAAGATCATCATTCCGCTGACCTTATCCGGCATTATCAGCGGCATTATCATGGTCTTTGTTCCTGCACTGACCTCCTTTGTCATCTCTGACCTGTTAGGCGGTGGAAAGGTGCTTCTGATCGGTAACGTGATCGAGCAGGAATTTATGCAGGGAACCAACTGGAACTTGGGCTCCGGTCTTTCCGTTGTGTTAATGATTTTTGTCATCGCAAGCATGGCTCTAATGAATATTTTCGATAAAGACGGCGGAGGTACTGCGGTATGGTAAAAAAAGCTGCGTCAAGAATTTATCTTGCACTTATATTTTTATTTTTATATCTTCCAATTTTAGTGTTGATCGTCCTGTCTTTCAACAATTCCAAATCCCGTGTTGTATGGGGTGGATTTACCTTGAAATGGTACGCAGAATGTTTTAAAAATGAGACGATCACAAATGCTTTTGTGACAACGATCCAGATCACACTCGCCGCTGCTATTATCTCAACGCTGCTCGGAACACTGGCAGCAATCGGTATCAGCGCCATGAAAAAAAAGAATAAAGCGATCATGTTAGGGGCTACTAACATTCCTCTTTTAAATGCAGATATTGTAACCGGTATCGCAATGATGCTTTTATTTGTAAAATTTATGAACCTCGGCTTTGTCACAGTTTTGATCGCACATATCACATTTGACATTCCCTACGTTATCTTAAATGTGCTTCCAAAATTAAATCAGGCAAACCGTTACACTTACGAGGCTGCCTTAGACCTCGGTGCGACACCGCTCTATGCTTTTTTCAAGATCACATGGCCTGAGATCAAGTCCGGTGTGTTCTCCGGATTTTTAATGGCAGTCACCATGTCATTGGACGATTTTTCGATCACCTTCTTTACAAAAGGTGCGGGCGTCAATACACTCTCTACCATGCTCTACACCGAGCTCCGAAAGGGGATCCGCCCGGAATTATATGCTTTATCGACCATTTTATTTTTGATCGCATTCCTGCTCCTTCTCGTGATGAACCGCCGGTCTTCCTCCGAGGGAAAAGGTACCATACAGGCGATCTAGGAGGCAGCTATGAAAAAACGACTTGCAATGCTCTTTGCACTGTGCCTCATGACAGGTGTTCTCTCCTCCTGTGGAAAAGACACCAGTTCCACTGAGACAACAAAGAAAGATGACAATACGCTTGTAATTTTAAATTACGGAAAATACATTGATGAATCTGTTCTTGATCAATTTGAAAAAGAGACCGGCATTAAGGTCAAATTAGAGGAATACGAAAGTCCTGAGGAAATGTATACCAAGTTTTCTGCAGGCTCCATCAATTATGATCTCGTCTGTACCTCAGATTACATGGTGGAGCGTCTGATCAACGAAGATCAGGTGTTAGAGATCAACTTTGATGATTTCGAATATTATAAAAATCTTGATTCATCCATTATTGAAGCATCACAGATTTTTGACCCGGAAAATAAATATTCTATGCCTTATTTTTACGGTACGCTCGGTATCCTCTACAACACGACGATGGTATCCGACGAGGAAGTATCCACCTGGAACGTTCTCTGGGATGAAGCATACAAAGACTCGATCATCATGCAGAACTCTGTCCGCGACAGCTTTACCCCGGCATTAAGACTATTAGGCTATGATATCAATACGACCGATGAAAATCAGTTAAATGATGCCCTTGATCTTCTGATCCGGCAGAAACCGCTCGTCTATGCCTATTATGTCGATGAGACCGGAGATGAAATGGCAATGGGAAATGCGGCGATGGCTCTTGTTTATTCCGGGGAAGCTGCTTACGCCATGGAATTAAATGATGACCTCTCCTACAGTGTCCCGGAAGAAGGCTCCAACCTCTGGATCGACTCCTGGTTTATGCCAAAATCCTGCCATAACACCGAATATGCAGAAAAATTTCTGGATTTTCTCTGCCGGGAAGACATTGGCATGCTAAACTTTGACTATGTTTATTATGCTACGCCAAATCTCGCTGTCAAAGAAAATTTAGATGAGGAAACATTATCCGACACAACGATTTTCCCGACAGATGAGACGCTTGCCAATTGTGAGGTGTATAAACAATATGACATCGACACGACAAAGTTATCGAATTATCTCTGGAAAAAATTAAAGTCCGAATAATAAAATTTTTCGAAACTTTTTTCTTTTCCTATTGTTTTTCCATTTTATCCATGATAAAGTAAATCCACGCAGTTCCCGATGCGTGGATTTTTTTATAACAGATGTTTGAATTTCCAGTCTGTTATCTGCATATCGTTTTATCATCCGACTGATACGGAATGTAATTGTTTTCCCAGGGCATCTGCCATTGGGAGGATTTTTATGACATATCAGGAATTCAAAGAAAATGTAACAACAGTCATTCAGAACCGGCTTGGTTCTAATGTGAAAGTGACGATTCAGGAGATCATCAAAAATAATGATACTCATTATGATGGTCTCACGATCTTATCCAATCAGCTGAATATATCCCCAACTATTTATCTGAACTTTTATTTTAAACAATATTTAAAGGGCAGATCCTTAGAAGAGATCTGCCATGATATTTTATCTGTTTATGAGGAGAACAAGCCGTCCGAAAATATCGATATCTCCTTTTTTACAAACTATGAGCAGGTAAAAAAACGTATTGTGTTTAAACTTATCAATTATGAACAGAATAAAAATTTGCTGCAAAAAATCCCTCACATAAAAATATTAGATCTCGCCATCATCTTCAATTGTCTTGTAGATGCTGACGAGACCGGAAATGCAACAATATTAATTTATAACCAGCATCTGTCTCTCTGGAATATCACCAAGGACGACCTCTATCATCTCGCCATGAAAAACACTCCTGCTCTCCTCACTTATGAACTGCGGGACATGTCAGATGTTCTGATCGAGTTAATGGCCGGTGTTCCCTGCAATTCCATGAAGGAAGAATTTGAATACATGGTTCCAATGTATGTGCTCTCCAACAAAAGCAAACTGAATGGCTCCGGCTGTATTTTTTACCACAACCTGTTGCATAATCTCTGTGAAAAACTAGAATGCGATCTCTATATTCTTCCAAGCAGCATCCACGAGGTGATCCTGATCCCCGCATACGACCATGATTCTTACGACGAACTTACCTCTATGGTGAAAGAAGTCAATTCTACCCAGTTATCCAAAGAAGAGATCTTATCCGATCATGTCTACTTTTTTTCCCGTGAGACTGGTCAGATCTCAATGTGATCACTTCTGTACAGAATTATTCAAAATCGGTAAGTTTTTCATATAATGCTTCATATTTACCTGCAGAACGATTCCAGGAAAAATCCTGTTTCATTCCTCTCTGGATCAATCCATTCCAGTCCTGTTTCCTGTCACGGAAAACAGAGAGCGCATAACGAATCGTTCCAAGCATCTCATGTGCATTATAATTTGCAAAAGAAAAACCGGTTCCCGTATGTTCATATTCATTATACGCTTCCACGGTGTCTTTCAGACCGCCAGTTTCCCTTACGATTGGCACGGTTCCATACCTCAAGCTCATCAACTGTGATAATCCACATGGTTCAAATAAGGATGGCATCAGAAAGGCATCGCAGGATGCGTAGATACGATGTGCCCGCTCCTCGGAATAACCGATCGTAGCCTGAATTTTATCAGGATATTTCTGTGCAAAATAACGGAACATATCCTGATACTGATCCTCACCCGTTCCTAACACAGCAAGCTGCACATCCTCGGCTGCCAGCAATTCATCCATGATATAAGCTACCAGATCAAATCCTTTCTGGCTTGTCATTCTCGATACAATACCGATCAGCATGGTATTCTCTTTCACCGGAAGCCCGAGCTCTTTCTGCAGTCTGGCTTTATTCAGCTTCTTGCCTTCCTGAAAATTCTGCTCATTAAAGTGATTATAAATATATCCATCTTTCTGTGGATCATATTCTTCGTAATCCAATCCATTTAAAATGCCATACAGATCATTTTTTCTGGCACGCAGCAGTCCGTCTAAGCCCTCTCCACCCTGTTCTGTTGTGATCTCACGGGCATAAGTCTCACTGACAGTCGTCACTGCATCCGCATAGACAATGCCACCCTTTAAATAATTGGCCTCCCCGTAAGATTCCAGTTTGTCCGCCGTGAAAATCTGTTCCGGCAGACCTGTGATATCCATAACTGCCGGAAGACTCCAGCGTCCCTGAAACTTCAGATTATGGATGGAAAATACAGTCCTGATCCCCCTGTAATAATTTTCATCCCCATAAAGAGTTTTCAAGAATACCGGGATCAGACCTGTCTGCCAGTCATGGCAATGGATAATATCCGGACAGAAATCAAGAAACGGCAATGCCTCTAAGACTGCTTTTGAAAAATATGCAAACTTCTCAATATCCTGATACAGTTCATTGTACGGCTTATCTCCGGCAAAATAAAATTCATTATCTACAAAATAATAGGTGATACCATCCTGTTTTGCTTCAAAAATGCCGGCATATTGTTTCCGCCAGCTCAAATTCACATAAAAATGACATTTAAAATGAAGCTGTCCCTTAAAACGTTCGTCCATGCACAGATACTTCGGTAATATGATACGCACATCATACTTTTTCCTGTCAAAATACTTTGGCAGGGAACCGGTTACATCTGCAAGGCCTCCTGTTTTGATAAAAGGAACAGCTTCTGAAGCAGTAAATAGTATTTTCTTCATGTTATAACCCCTCCAAACCCCGAAATACTTCGAAATCTTAAGAATATTATAACTCATTTTTTTCGCTCTGAAAAGGTATTAATACATTTTATATTCCAGCCGGATACGGTCTGTGATCAACGCGATAAATTCAGAGTTTGTCGGCTTTCCTTTGCCATTGTGAATGGTATAGCCAAACATCTCATCAATCGTATCCATCTTACCTCTGCTCCATGCCACCTCAATTGCATGACGGATGGCACGCTCCACGCGGCTTGAGGTTGTCTGGTATTTTTTTGCAATGGTCGGATATAAAATTTTTGTGATGGAATTTAACATATCCATATCATTGACCGACATGACAATGGCATCACGCAAATACTGATACCCCTTGATATGTGCCGGAACACCGATCTCATGAATGATCTCAGTCACATCTGCCTCAAGATTCTTCTCGCTGACATCCTCTGCCTTCTCGTAGGCATTCACCTTGCGCGGCTCCGTGCTCTTTCCTGTTTTTGCTGTCTTTGCCTTCTTGATCCGGTTGATCACCATGTCATTGTCAAACGGCTTCATAATATAGTAATCTGCACCTAATTCAAATGCATCTTCCGTAATTTTTTCCTGACCGATTGCACTGATCATAATAAACGTCGGATGTTTTTTGATTGTCTTATCATGATTCACACGGTCTAATACTCCAAGTCCATCTAATTTTGGCATTACAATATCAAGCAAGACAACATCCGGTTCCTTTGTCTTGATCACATTGTAAGCCTCTTCCCCATCTTTAGCAGTTCCAACGACATTGAGTTCCTCATCACTCTCGATGATAGCCCCCAATAACCGCAACATTCTCTCATTATCATCTGCGATTGCTACATTCAGTTTCTCCATGCTGGTCCTCCTGCTGACTTATTTCAAACATATGTAAAAGCCACGTCTTCCCTTTTCCTGGCAAATCTTTACATGTGTTATCAGCATACTCATTTTCCTCTCGTAAATTTTGTCGAACTTCGTCGGCAAGTGTACCAAAGGACTTTATTTTACAATTTCTTTTTTCATTCTACCATATTCTCAATAAAAATCCCATAGCCCATGGACGAATCTGAGACAAAGACATGTGTCACGGCGCCGATTATTTTTCCATCCTGAAGGATGGGACTGCCACTCATTCCCTGCACAATACCGCCTGTCATGTCTAAAAGCTGCTCATCCGTCACCCGGAATAGAATTCCTTTATTCGCCTCTCTTCCACTGTAATCAAGACTCTCTATCTCAATCGCATACTCTTTCTTCTCTCCGGTAAAACCACAGATGATCGTCGCCGGTCCCTGTTTAATATCCTGCTTGTAACAGATGTTATAGTAATCTCCACGCGGCAGTGCTGCAATATTCCCATCCAGTTTTCCATAAATACCAATGTCTGTATTTTCCTCGATTGTTCCAAGGCAGTCAGCACTCTGGTAACGGATCATCCCAGACAATTCGCCCGGATTTCCTTTTTGTCCTTTTTTCACTCCGATGATCTGTGCATTGTATACATAGCCTTCACGCATCTGGATGCGCTCGCCGACATCTCCATCGCTGACGGCATGCCCTAAAGCACCATAGGTTCCATCTTCTTTGTAATACGTCAAAGTTCCTATTCCGGCAAGATCATCCCGCACCCATGCTCCTAGCATATACGTTCCATTTTTATTTTGTACGGGTGTCACACCAACCTCAACCTCTTCTCCCTTGCGGTTAATTTTAAGAATTTCTTTTTCTGCACCGTTCTGCTGTACCAGGCGCTGCAGATCCTCCTTCTCTGCAACCTTCTCCCCATTCACACTTAATATATAATCTCCGGCTTTCAAAATGTTCTCCGCAGGTGCAGCTTCACTTCCATCCGGCCGTTCCACTTCACTGGTACCGATCACGAGGACACCTCTTGTCTTCACATAGATGCCGATCGGCATCCCGCCTGCATAGACCGCATCTCCGTCCACAAGTACAACTTCTATATCTTTCACCGGAAAAATACCAAACAGGCGGCAGGTGACAATGTAGGACTGCCTCACATTGGCATTATTTGTGCTTTTTGCTACAGGCGAGCTATCCTCCTGTATTTCCATTGTCACAGGTACCTGAAACTGGTAATCGATTGCTTCCCCTGCTTTCACATATATCTGATCCGGTATTGATTTTTCAAATGTATAGACCGCAAATAAAAATACGATACAATAACCTGCATATGCAATTCCACGAAAAAAACTTTTGTATCTGTCCATTTTTTATCTCCTGCACCCCAATGAATATCGGGCTATTTTCCTTGTCTCCATAACAAAAAGAGTACATATACGCTATGTACCCTTTTATTATGTGTCTCTTTCTTTTTTTCAAACTGTCTTTTTCGTGTCAATTAATGGCATTTTTTCTGATATGCAAGTTCTTTCATCTCTCTTGCACTCTCGCGGACTTTGTCTGTGATCTCCACACCACCGAGCATTCTTGCCAGTTCGTCAATACTCTCCTCCCCGGAAAGACACTTGATCTTCGATACCGTAGTCTTGTTTTCCACAGATTTTTCGATCAGATAATGTGCGTCTGCCATTGCAGCAATCTGCGGTAAATGCGTGATACAGATGATCTGATGATTTTTTGCAAGCACATTCATTTTTTCCGAAACCATCTGCGCGGTGCGTCCGCTGATTCCACTGTCAATCTCATCGAAAATGAGTGTCTCGATTGCATCCTGATCTGCCAATACCGTTTTGATTGCAAGCATAATTCTCGAAAGTTCACCGCCGGATGCGACTTTACCCAACGGTTTTACGGGTTCTCCAGGATTGGTGGAAATCAAGAACTCTGGATCATCTGTTCCGTTTGCCGTATAGTCTGCGGTCTGTCCAAACTCCATCTCGAATTTCACATCTAAAAAGTTTAAGTCTTTCAATGCCTCTGTCACAGCACCTGTCAGTTTTTTTGCATATTTTTTACGGATTTTCGATACTTTATCACAGTATTTCTTTAAATCCTGCTCCGCATCTGCAAATTTTTGCTTCAAATTTCCAATATACTGGTCAAAATCCTGCAATTGTTGCAATCGGCCTTGTTTTTTCTCCAATTCAGACAATATATCTGCAATCGTGCTTCCGTACTTTGATTTTAAATGATTCAGCTCATCCAGACGTTTTTCCATCCGGTAAAACGTTTCATCGTCAAACTCCGTCTCGTCAATATAATCTGCAAGCTCACGATTAAAGTCATTTACAAGGTTATCGATTTCTAATAACTGCTCTTCCAGCCCTTTTACTTTTTCATCATATGCAGACGCCGCATTCAATTCCCGCAATGCCCTTCCGGTAAGTTCAGATACGTTGTCACTCTGATTTCCGGTATACTGATAGGCGGCATTCACCGCCTCCATAATCTTCTTTCCGTTGGAGAATTTCCGGTAGTCAGCCTCCAATGCCTCATCCTCGCCCTCTTTTAAGTCCGCATCCTCAATTTCTTTGATCTCGTATTCCAAAAATGAGATCTCCCGGAGCCGTTCTTCCTCGTCCACATCTGCCGCCTTCAGTTCTTCCAGCAGAGCACGGTAATTTTTGTAGGCTTCCCTTAACTTTTCCTTTGGATCAAAAATTTCTTCTTTTGCATAATCATCTAAGATTTCAAGATGTTTCTTTTTCGACAAAAGCGACTGATGTTCATGCTGTCCATGAATGTCGATCAAAATTGAGGCGATCTCACGCATTTTGGATGCCGGAACACTCTCTGCATTCACTTTTGCAACACCTCTGCCGTTGACGATCTTCCTGCTTAAGATGACTTCGTCATTCTCCGGGAACACGTCCAGCTCTCGTAAGAGTTCTTTCTGTTTTTCATCCGTCACAGAAAAAATAAGCTCCACCAACGCATAATCCGCATTTTCACGAAGCATCTCCTTCTGTACTTTTTCCCCTAACGCCAGATTGATAGAACCAATGATAATTGATTTTCCCGCACCGGTCTCACCGGATAAAATGTTTAACCCATTCCTGAAATCAACCTCTGTCTCGTCAATCAACGCCAGATTTTTCACATGTAGATTCTGTAACATATAGTCTCCTTCTACTCTCCCCAAAAGTATATGTTCTAATCTTCTACAAGCTTACGCAGACGACTCATCACTGCAATCGTGTCATCTACGCTTCGCACTGCACACATTATGGTATCATCACCGGCAATACAGCCGACGATCTCATGCAGATGCATGGCATCTATCGCTGCCGCAACTGCCATTGCCATTCCGGAAACCGTTTTGATCACCAGAATATTCTGCGCCATATCCATAGACACAAAAGCATCCCGAAAAACACGGGTATATTTTTCGGAAAGGTCTTCATTCGCCTCTGTCAGGGCAGCGTACTTCTGTCGACCATTACTCATAGCAACTTTCGTAAGTTTTAATTCCCGGATATCTCTGGAAACCGTTGCCTGTGTCACCTGATATCCTTCTTTCTGGAGATAATCGGATAACTCTTCCTGTGTCTCAATATCATGTTTTTTTATCAGTTCCAACATTTTTGTCTGACGTTTTGTCTTCATTTCCGGTCTGACCTCCTAAGCTTTGTGTTTATGTATAAGCTTTCATTTTTTTGCGCAGTATTTCCAGAAAGCTCATATTGTTGAGTTTACAGATTCTTGTTGTGGAATCTGCTTTCCGGATCAGAAACTTATCTCCAACCTCTAATCCCACAGCATTGTCCCCATCAAAGCTGACTTCCACTGTCTCGTCCTTCTGGGAACGTCTTTCGCCAATTTCGATCATCACTTCGTCTTCAGCACCGATCACAATACTTCTGGAATTCAAATTATGCGCATTGATTGGAGTGATAATGATCATGCTTGCCTTCGGATCGACGATCGGTCCGCCTGCGGACATATTATAGCCGGTAGACCCTGTCGGCGTGGAGATGATGATTCCATCTGCACGAAATGTATTCAGATATTCCCCATTGACAAAAACGATCAAATTTACCACTGACAGCGCCCCTGTCCGGTGGATGACGATATCATTGAGTGCCACTTTGCGCTCTGTCTTCTCACTCTGCTTGATTCCATAACCGCAAAGCATCATGCGTTTCTCAACGGTATAATGTTCTTCCATCAGTTCATCCACTGCTGCAAAAACATTTGACTCCTCCAGTTCGCAAAGATATCCGAGTGTTCCAAGATTGACTCCGATGAGCGCCATATTTTGTTCCACCAGTTTGGAAGCAGCCCTGATCAACGTACCATCTCCTCCTAACACAAGCACACACTCTGTCTCCGGCGCAACCGCATCAGCCTCAGGCGCTGCGTGCTTTGCATCGTCTCCGGTACTCGTAAAGCACTGGCAGCTGCCACCCTTTTTTTCGATATATTCTTTGATCTCATTGGTCAATTTTAAATTTTTATCTTTGAATGAATTGGTGATAATCAAAAAATGTTTCATATTATTTGTCCAGTTCTCCATGTGCAGCCTCTACCACTGCATGAACATCGACGGATTCCTCTCTGCTGCCTTCGGCTTCTTTTCTGATATAGACAAGATACTCAATATTTCCTTCCGGTCCCTTGATTGGCGAATACCCCAGATTTAAAATGTGAAATCCAATCTCCACCGCATAATCGATCACTTTGTGGATGACTTCCTCATGAACCGCTTTATCCCTGACAACTCCCTTTTTTCCTACCTTTTCCCTGCCGGCTTCAAACTGCGGTTTAATAAGGCAAACCATCTCGCCATTATCGTTTAACAGCTCCCTTGCAGGTTCTAATACTTTGGTCAGAGAGATAAAGGAAACATCCACTGACGCAAAATCAAGGCGGTCTGCGATATCTTCCGGTTTCACATAACGGATGTTTGTCTTTTCCATACAGACAACCCGTTCATCCTGCCGCAGTTTCCACGCAAACTGACCATATCCCACGTCCACAGCATAAACTTTGACCGCGCCGTTCTGGAGCATACAGTCCGTAAAACCACCTGTGGAGGCTCCGATGTCCATACAGACTTTTCCCTCTAATGTGATACCAAAATGTGTCATGGCTTTTTCCAGTTTCAAACCGCCACGGCTTACATACTTTAAGGTGTTACCTTTTACCTCAATATTGGCATTCACGTCAAACGTAGAACCAGCCTTGTCCTCACGGTTATTGTCGACAAATACATTTCCCTCCATGATCATCGCTTTCGCTTTCTCTCTGGATGGCGCAAGTCCTTTATTTACAAGTAAAATATCTAATCTTTCTTTCATTCTCTCCGCTCTCTCTGCTCATTCTATTCATTATCTTAGAATCTTTTATTCTGTCACGTTCTGATACGCTTCTATCGTGCGCGCTATGATCGTATCCGCATCCAGACCGACTTCTTTTCGCAAAAGTTCCACATTTCCATGTTCCACGTATTCATCCGGAATTGCAATATTTACAATGCGGATATCTTTGCAGTTCTCATTATTATAAAACTCGGTCACATGCTCTCCAAATCCACCGCTGATCACGTTTTCCTCCATTGTGACGATCACTTTATGGTGTTCTGTAATGTACCTCAATGCGTCTTCATCCAACGGTTTTGCAAAACGCGCATTGATAATGCTGCACGGATATCCTTCTGCTTTCAATGCATCCCGGACTGCAACCGCAGTTTTTACCATTGATCCCAATGCAAATAATGCGATCCCGGATTCCCGGTAAATCCATTCACACTTTCCAATGCTGATCGGTGCGCGGTACTCTTTCAGTCCATCATATGCCTCACCTCTCGGGTAGCGTACTGCAACCGGTGTACCAAAATTCACTGCATATTTGATCATATCGGACAGTTCCCACTTATTCTTCGGTGCCATGATCGTCATATTCGGAATGGATGACAGATAGGAGATATCAAAAATTCCCTGATGTGTCTCCCCATCGCTTCCAACTAATCCGGCTCTGTCAATGGCAAATACCACCGGCAGATTCTGGATACAGACATCATGTAAAATCTGGTCGTAAGCTCTCTGTAAAAAAGAAGAATACACCGCAAAAATTGGTTTCAAGCCCGCCGCAGCCAGCCCTGCCGCAAACGTCACTGCATGCTGTTCTGCAATCCCAACATCGAAAAACCGCTCCGGGAACATGTTATGAAAACGTTTTAATCCTGTTCCGTCTGTCATAGCTGCCGTAACTGCCACCACTTTTTCATCCCGGTCGCCAAGCTTTCGCATGACAGTTGAAAAAATATCGGTATAATTTGCCTTCACTCTTGGATTCTTCGGAAGACCTGTTTCAATATCAAATGGTTCTGTTCCGTGGAATCTTGCAGGATGTCTCTCTGCCGGTGCATACCCCGCACCTTTGTGTGTCATGACATGGATCAACACCGGTCCATCGATGTGCGAAGCCTCTCTTAAAAGCTTCACAATACCATGAAGATCACCGCCGTCCACCGGTCCTAAATACACGATTCCCATTTCCTCAAAAAACATTCCCGGAATCAGAAGCTGCTTGATTCCACTTTTTGTCTTACGGATTTTAGAAACCATCTTGTCTCCATAAGGCATTTTATTCAGGGAATTTAACACATTTAATTTCAGATCCAGATAGGCGTCTGCCGTCCGGAAACCGGCAAGATACGAGGACAGACCGCCTACATTCTCTGAGATTGACATATTATTATCATTTAAAATAATAATAAAATTGGATTTGAGCCTTGCCGCATTGTTGAGTGCTTCAAACGCCATTCCTCCGGTCAGTGCACCATCTCCGATCACAGAGACCACTTTGTAGTCCTCCCCTGTGATCTCTCTTGCCAGCGCATACCCAAGTCCTGCGGAAATCGATGTGGAGCTGTGACCGGTGTCAAAGCAGTCACATTCGCTTTCTTTCCGTTTTGGGAAACCGCTCATTCCGCCGTACTTACGCAGCCCGTCAAAACCTTCCCGTCTTCCGGTCAGAAGCTTGTGCGTGTAAGACTGATGTCCCACATCCCATATAATCTTATCTTTTGGAAGATCCAGTGCAAGATGCAGTGCCATGGTCAGTTCGACTACCCCCAGATTCGATGCCAGATGACCTCCTGTCACTGAAATCTTTTCTATTAAAAATTCCCGGATCTCAGAGGCAAGAATTTTCAGTTCTTCGTCTGTGAGGGATTTTATATCATTCGGTTGATTTATCTTTTCTAATACCATATCTGGTACCTCGATTTCTTACTTTCTTACGGAAACTCCAAAGTGAATCTCCGTTCTTTCTCCGCAGAGTCCTTATTTTTCTCTGGAAATTAAGTAAAGCAGCAGTTCATTCAAAAACTCATTCTTCACCACCAGCGAATCCATTCTTGCCACTGCACTCTTTGTATACAATGTAACATCTTCCTTTGCCTTCTCAAGCCCTTCGAAGGACACATAGGTTGCCTTGTGGTTCTTCTCATCGCTGCCAATTGGTTTTCCTAACACTTCCAACGTACTTGTGACATCTAAAATATCGTCCTGAATCTGGAACGCCAGCCCAACTTCTGTGGCTGCTTTCCCGATCGTGTTCTGTTCGTTTTTCGTTGCTCCTGCCAAAACAGCGCCGATGAGCATGGAGCTTTCGATGAGTGCTCCGGTTTTCAGTCGGTAGATGAAATCAAGCTTTTCTTTTGTAATGTCGCCGGAATCCTCTGACTGCACATCCACAACCTGTCCTCCGACCATACCATAAATGCCCGCCTTTGTAGCAAGAATCTGTATCGCCTTTCCGATATTCCGGTTATCCGGCTCCATATCAAACGCTTTTGCAGCCGTTTCAAATGCATAATTCAATAGGGCATCGCCTGCAAGGATTCCCATCGCCTCGCCATAGACCGCATGTGTTGTCTTCTTTCCCCTGCGGTACTCGTCGTTGTCCATCGCCGGAAGATCATCGTGCACCAGGGAATAGGTGTGAATCATCTCCATCGCCGCCATAAAAGGCTCGATCACTTTTGATTTTCCGCCAAACAGGCGATAAGTCTCGGACATCAACATCGGGCGGAGTCTTTTTCCACCGGCAAGAATACTGTAATTCATTGCCTCCATAATGGTCTTCTGCCAGCCCTCTTCCTCCGGAAGATAGCGTTTTATGATCTGTTCTATCTCATCTACTCTTGTCTGAATCTCTGCTCTAATATCCAACTCTGCTGCTCCTTCTTCCATTCCAGTTTGTTACAGGAACTGTTTCATCACTCGAAATCTGCCAGTGATCCGTCGGCCTTCATCACCTGCATTTTCTTCTCAACAGTGTCCAGAAGTAAATTACATGTCTTTATCTTTTCCACGCCTGCCTGATACAGACGAAAAGAATCATCCAGTGTAACTTCAGGACTTTCCAATTGTTTTATGATTGTCTCTATCTGTTCAAATGTCTCTTCCAGAGAAACATTCTGCTTCGTCTGTTCTTCACTCATTGTCAAATACCTCCGTGACATTTGCCTTCAGTGTTCCTTTTAAGAGATGTACCGTAAGTGGATCCCCCACTTTTACGGTGGAAGCATCCGTCACCGCCTTCCCGGTTTTATCCGCAACATAAGAGAACCCCTGACTCAGCTTCTTCAAAGGGGATACCCCTTCCATCTGACCTGTTAAAATTGCAAGTCTGTGCTTTTTTTCCGTAAGCACCTGCTCCATCTGCCGGTGTAATTTTTCCTCAAGGTCTACCGCATATTTGCGATGTTCATGCAGTTTGCTCTCCGGGCTTAAGTACTGTAACTTCGTCTGATACTGGTTTACTTTCAACTTTGCCATATCTAACTTCTGCTGCAAAGCCCGATTCATCCTTGCAGTTTTTGCTGAAATCTCTGCCACTGCCGCCTGATGATCAAAAACAGCCAGTTCTGCAGCCGCAGACGGTGTCGGCGCCCTTAAATCTGCCACAAAATCTGCGATCGTTGTGTCTGTCTGATGTCCGACAGCGGAGATAACCGGCGTCTCACATTCAAAGATCGCCCTTGCAACCTCCTCCTCGTTAAACGCCCACAAATCCTCGATGGAACCTCCACCTCGTCCGACAATGATCACATCCACGCCAAGTGCATCTAATGCACGGATACCGTTTACAATACTGCTTACCGCACCTTCCCCCTGCACAAGCGCCGGATATAAAATAAGCTGCACATAAGGATTCCTTCTTGCGGAAATATTGCGAATATCCTGTACAGCAGCACCAGTCGGAGCTGTGACGATCCCAAGCCTCCTGATATATGTTGGGATTCTCTTCTTGTACTCCGGGGCAAACATGCCCATCTCTTCTAATTCTTTTTTTAACGCTTCAAATTTTAAATATAAATTACCAGCTCCATCCAGTTCAATCTCTCTGGCATAGAGCTGATACTTTCCATCCCGCTCATAGACTTCCACAGAGCCTGTCACGATGACTTTGTCACCCTCTTTCATCTGGAAAGAGAGCCCCCGGCGGTTTCCTGCAAACATGATCGCATTGATCGTTCCCGCCGTATCCTTCAAAGTGAAATAAATATGCCCTGAGGAATGATACTTGCAGTTAGACACTTCGCCCTTGACACTGATGCGCTGCATCATAAAGTCCTGGGCAAACATATTTTTGATGTATGTATTCACCTGTCCAACTGAATAAACATTCTTCATCATGCTAATTTTGCCAATACTCCATTTACAAATGCCGGTGATTCATCCGTTCCATACTGTTTTGCAAGTTCAACAGCCTCATTGATTGCAACTTTTACCGGGATATCATCCTCGTACTTCATCTCGTATACTGCAAGACGAATCAGAGTCAGATCTACTTTTCCCATTCTTCTGGTCTTCCATCCCTCGGAAACCTCATTGATCGCTGCATCGATCTCATCAATCTTCTCTACAATGTTGTGGAACTTGTTGGAGATATACTCTTTGTCCTTCTCGCTGCACTCCTCCACTTCCTCAAACATATTCATCTGCTCCGGCATATCTTCCACATTGTGAAACTCCACGCGGAAAAGCATTTTAAAAACCTGTTCTCTTAATCCTCTTCTGGTCATTGATTGATCCTTTCTGTCTCGATAATCTCTATTCCTTTACAAGGTAAAAAAAGGATGTCGCTCGGACACCCTTTATTCTACTACATCGTCCATAACTCGCGTTACGTTCTGCAAAGGATTATTTATTATTACCCATATCTACGGTTGCAATACGAACATTCACGATCGATACTTCCAATCCTGTCATATTCTCAATTGCTGATTTTACGCGTTCCTGAACTTTCGCAGATACTTCCGGGATGGAGTAGCCGTAAGCAATATTCAGCGCCACATCCACATTCACAATACCGCTCAATACTTCCACGCGAACACCCTTGGAAAGATTCTTCATTCCAAGCTTGCTGACAAGTTCATTGGTAATGTTACCAGCCATGGAACTGACACCTTCGACTTCTGTTGCAGCCAGTCCCGCAATAATTGCAACTACTTCATCTGCTATCTTCACTTCTCCCAAATGTCCATCCTTTATTTTAAATGTTTTTCTATCCTCAGCCATCGCTTAATGCCTCCTAAGTGATATTATGTAACTATTATAACAGACTATTCCATTTTTGAAAACAAAAAATGTATTAATTTTCTTTCCGTTCCATAAAGTCACACATACCGTCACCCAGTTCGGATTTAAAATCATAGGCAATATGCTCTCCCTCAAAGGAAACAGAAAAGCTTCCCTCCATATCCATAAAGGAATGAATGTGTGCAATTTCTGATAAAACATCTGCAAACTCGTCTAAAAATGCCTCTGCCGCATCCGCATTTGCACAGTCCGTCTCCTCGATCGTCTCGTCCACATATAATCTTAACTCAAATTCATCTAAATCACTCTCGTTGTCGATCTGTGCGCAATTTATGTATGGGTTTGCATGATTATGCAGCACGTTTTCCAGATAGGATGCAGAAGAAAGGATCCTTGACTGCGAAACATCCTCAGCTTCCAAGTATAATTTATATTCGATTTTTAATGCGTTATCTGCCATTTGGGGTGTCCTCACTTTTCTTTAGTGTATTTCTGTTATTAGATAATCGGAAACCTCCTCTTCGTATCTTTATTAATTGTTCAAAATTAACAAGATCATCGAAAACATGTTTTCTTATGCTCTTGTCAATTTTTCACAATTCATTTTAGTTATATATGAGTTTTCCAATTATCTATTCTAACTTATTTTGCAGGGAAAAGTAAATACATTATGACAATAAAATTTTCAATGGTTCTCCACACAAATCCATGTTATAATTTATACTATGAAATATAGCAAAAAAGAGGACTTTATCATGAATCCTGTAGAATTTCATCCATTTGAAATGCAGTTTGAAGTGCCGGGTACTGACGGTCAGACTGTGTATACAAGAAGATTTCAGGCACCGCGGCGTCTGATCATCTTAGGCTGCGGCTACGTAGCGCAATCGCTCTGCCACTTTGCCTCCCAATTGGAATTTGACATTTATGCAGCGGACGACAGACCTTCCTTTGCCAATCCTTATACGATGACAAACGCAAAAGAAGTGATCTGTGACAGTTTTCCTGCTGCGATCGAACAGATGCATCCTGATGAACAGGATTTCGTTGCCATTGTCACCCGCGGGCACAAACATGATGCGGATTGTATCCGCACCCTTTATGCCAGTGGCATCACACCTGCTTATATGGGGCTTATCGGTTCGAAAAGACGTGTTGCCGGACTTTTTGAAAACCTCTGCACAGAGGGGATTGACCGCTCTTTTCTCGATCAGATCCATACGCCGATCGGTTTAGCCATCGGTGCCGTCACAACGGATGAGATTGCCATTTCCATTTTATCCGAACTGATTCTCTGCCGCAGCAGGCTTTCCCTTTGGAAGAAGAACGGGATTCTTGAACAGACTAACCTTGATCCCGTTTTCTTAAACGCACTCCACACAGAGGGACCAAAAGCAATCGCTGTTGTTGTGGATCGCAAGGGTTCTACCCCAGTCAAAACCGGGGCGATCATGTGCGTCAATGCACTTGGGCAGTCTTTTGGCACGATCGGGGGCGGCTGTGGCGAACACGAAGTTCTGCGAAAAGCTTTAGAAGTTCTCTCTGACAAAAAAGATATGTTTCTCTCCGTCGATATGACCAATGATTTTGCCGGGGAAGAGGGCATGGTGTGCGGAGGAACGATGGATGTGATCATCCGATATGTACCGGGGAAAGTGGAGATTTAGCCCTTCACTTTTCCTATTTACTAACAAGTTTTTCCCACGGTTCATATCCTTTCATATAAGAAAATTCTGTCTCATCGTGGAATCCTTCTAACAGTTTTTCGCGCAATTCGTCTGCATTCCAACGGGCATTTTTCTTAAATTGCAGATGCCGGTATAATTTTGAACCCGAAAAATCTCCAATACTCTCCACATTTTCAAGCAATTGCCTGACCACCTGAAAAGTACCTTCTACATTTTTCTCCGCATATACAACATCAAGCATAGTGGAACACTCACTATATTTTCCCATCTCAAATGTATGGGCGAGTGCTCCCATTTTCTCTGCGAGCACTCTTCCATAGTCAAAATCTTTTTCTTTCAATGCCATACTAAGCAGAAATGAAAATGTAACACCAAGCGTCTGGCTCTGCGAGAGAAGAACTTCTTCTATTGTTTTATATGCTTCTTCGGTTTTTCCCTGCTCTTTGTACAGACGTGCCCTGAATATCTTTTTCATAGGATCATGCTCCGAAAAATAGTTTAAATATTTTTCTGCTGCCACATATTCTTTTTTCCTTAAATAAAAGCCAAACAGAGAATCGGCTGCATGGTACTGTATCTCTTCGTTTTCGTCCTGTAACACCATCTCATACCACGCATTGATCTGTTCGTCATATTGTTCCGGATTCCCGCACGCTCCTGTTATTCTTCCTGCGTCAAGCATTACTGCGATCTGCCAGATCAGCATATTGCAGTTCTGATACTTTTTTGTGATCTGCACCGCCCATTCGTAGGTCTTTTCAAATCCTTCTTTCTCTAATTTGTCACCCATCTGCCGGATAAGTGTCTCAATCTCCATGTCCGTCATTTTTTCCTGAAAAGACAACAGTGTGTCGAGTGAAATATGCAACAGCCGGGCAATCGGTGCCAACAGTTCGATATCGGGATTCGTGTTTCCATTTTCCCACTTATTCACAGCCGGGGTAGTCACCCCTAACCTTTTTGCCATCTCTTCCTGTGTAAGCCCACATTCTTTTCTGTATTTTCTTATTACACTGCCAATCTGCATTTGTGTCATCTCCTCATATTATAAAAATTCAAAGTTATTTTTCCACAACAATACTCTTGCTTGTTACTGCGTAAAAAGTGTTTGCAGAAGCTTCTGTAAATAAATCATAACAGAAGTTTCGAAGCTGCACAATTGAGGAGTTGTTAATTGTTTTTTCATTTTTTTAACTTTCGCTCAAATTTAAAGATTTTATAAAAAGCAATCTTGTATCTTCTCATTGTGCTGTGTTATAATGAACTAAAGCATATTTTACAAAATCTTCATGACATTTTTGTCATCTATATTCTAAGAACGACAGATTAACCCAAAATAATCTGCGTACTTCATTCGTATCTATGCTTTTTGTTACCCATCAACAATTGAAAAGCAGGAGACGATTTATGGCAAAATGCAGAGCTAATGCAACATTGCAGTACATTAAACGAATATGCACAGTATGTTGCCAGAGTGCGTCACTACGCAACAGACATGCCCTTGAACCAAGCTGTGGAGCGTGCTGTAGACGAGTGTATCCAGAAAGGGATTCTGACGGAATTTCTTACCCGGAATCGAAATGAGGTCATCAGTATGAGTATTTTTGAATATGATAAAGAATTGGAAGAAAAGAAGTTACGGAAAGCAGAATATGAATACGGATTCTCTGAAGGTAAGAAAACTGGATTTCAGAATGCTGCAATGGAAACTGCCAGACGCATGCTGAAATCCAACAAACTTTCTTTGGAAGATATTGCTGATTTTTCCGGTTTATCCATAGACGAAATTAAACAACTGCAAAACACGAAATCATGAAATAATTATCATTTTTCATACAGAATCACAGCAGAGATCACTACTGGAATGAACGATATTTATCAATTTTGCGAGTTCTTCAAATACTTTATCTGCATATAACTCCTTGATCTCATGGCGGCTCATCCGGGTGACCTCTGCATTGTATTCATAGTCATACGCATTCTCTCCCACAAGAATACAGAAAAATACTTTTCCCTGCATGCTGTCTGCATTATTCGGGTCGACATTTCCGGTCGTACCTGTGATTCCGACCGCAATCTCTGTATGAAGGTTTTTCTGAGCAGTTTCAGCCATCGCCCTCGCACATTGCTTAGAATAAACACCGTGCTCTTTTATAATTTTTTCGTCAACACCGCATAAGATTTTCGTTTTGTTCAGATAAGTGACATAACCTCCCGGAAAAACTGCCGATGCCCCTTCCGTATCCGTGATCATGGATGCGATCAGACCGGAAGTGCAGCTCTCCATCGTGGAGATTGTGGTATTTGTGTCGATAAGTTTTCTTACAATTTTATCTTTTTCCTGCTGGTTCATTTTGTTCCTTTCCCCTTGAATTTCACTATAAGATGTCTAAAATGGCTTCTCCAACACGCCTTACCCATCTCTCTTATCTCAGCAGCCGTGCGATTTCCTCCTTATAAGGCGGAATTGTCTTTTTCGTTTCACCTTCTGCGCAAAGCCACGGGGTCTCTAAGATTTTTGGCACATCAAGGAACCGCTCGTCATGCACCACCTTATATAAAGGATCAAACCCAATCGTTCCTGCTCCAATATTTGCGTGACGGTCTTTGTGCGCACCGAGAAGATTCAGGCTGTCATTGATATGAAACACTGCAATTTGGTCAAGTCCTAAAACCTCATCGAATTTCTGGAAAACACCGTCATAATCATTAACAAGGTCGTATCCTGCATCGTTTACATGACAGGTATCAAAGCAGACACGCAGACGGTCTTTTTTGTGAACCCCATCATAGATCATTTTCAGTTCCTCAAAAGTGCGTCCAATCTCGCTCCCTTTGCCAGCCATTGTCTCAAGGGCAATGACTACATCATCATCATTAGCATCCAGAACCATGTTCAGGCCTTTTACTGCCTGTGCAATCCCGGCTTCCGTTCCTGCATCCAGCGCAGAACCCGGATGTAACACCAGAATTTTGCTTTGCATCGCTGCGGTACGCTTAATCTCTTTTTCCAAAAATCCCACCGCAAGTTCAAATGTTTCCGGCTTTACGGTGTTGGCAAGATTGATGATATACGGTGCATGCACGATGATCTCTTCAATCCCTGCCTTTTTCGCATACTCCCATCCGGCTTCAATATTCAGTTCTGAAATCTCTTTTCTCCTTGTATTCTGCGGTGCTCCGGTATAAAGCATTAAAATATTGGCACCATAACTTTCCGCCTCCTTCACGGAAGCAAGAAACATTTCCTTTCCAGCCATTCCCACATGGGAACCAAGTTTTATCTGTGACATTTTTATACTCCTTTTCATCTTTTACTTTACATAGGCGTTTGCGAAACTCTTCATAATCTTCTTTAAATTGTTCAAAATTAACAAAATTTTCGAAAACACGCTTTCGCTACGTGTCGCTGGTAACGGTACTAAGAAGCCAGTCACAACGGTTGTTGTACCTGCCTTCAAGTACCGACCGCTCCCCAGTGTTTTCTCAAGCTTTTGTTAATTTTTCACAATTCAATTTAGGTTTCTATGAGTTTCGCAATTGTCTATTTTACTTTACACTGCGGATCAAAAACTTGATCTCTGCACAATATTCCCGCAGCATATTGTTTGGAAGATAGAATTTCGTCGAATCTGCTGCAATTCCACATACATCAGAGAGCCCCTGTTTTTGGGCGATCTGCAAAGCACGGAACATATGAAAATCATTCGTGATAATCCCCACTTCCGCATCTTCCGGCAAAAATTTCCGGCTGTACCGCAGGTTTTCTTCAGTCGTTTTCGATTGATCTTCCAACAGGATCCGTTCTTTGTCAATTCCATTCTGCATCAGATACTGCGCCATTCCATACGCTTCGGAATAAGGCTCATTTTTCCCCTGACCGCCCGCTACTATACAGACTGTCTCCGGATTCTCATTCAGATATAAAATTGCCTCATCCAGCCGGTATTTCAATACCACACTCGGTTTATCCGCGTGCACCTGTGCACCCAGCACGATCACATAGTCCAGATTATCTTCTCCCTGTGCATGCATCTGGCGGATCACCATTCCCTCAATCACAAGAAACGACAGGAAAAATATACCGCACAATATTCCAAATATCCACCTAACGATCTGCGGTATCCTGTCCCAAATTCCCATATGAAGCAGACCTGCCAGCGCAAAGAGAATCACTGCAATGCCAATCCATACAATAAAAAATTTTGTTCCACCGGAACCTGCAATCGCCACGATCAGCCCATAAACCAGACAAAGCAGTCCCAAAATCAGACAGATGTTCATATATTTTTTCCTCATCCTTCCGCCTTTCCTTCTTTTTTCTCATACAGTAAATAAAACTGTTTTTTATCCATAATGTTGAGTGTCACCGCCAAAACGACCGTTGCAACACCAAAAGCCCCCACTGCAAGCCACGCTCGGTCATATCCACTGTTATCAACGATTTTTCCGATCAGAATATTGCCCCAGGCAGAAAATGCACCGCTTACCGTATAAATGAACGAATTGACACGTCCCCAGTGCGTGGACGGCATCCGTCTGGTCATATACGGCTGGTTTCCCAGCGTATTAAACACTTCGCCAACTGTAAAAATAACCATCAGCACAAAATAAAGCGGCATGATTCCCTGTACAAACCGATACCCGGATAATCCTAAAATAATCAGGCTTTCTCCAATCAGAATTTTTCGGACATCTATTATTCTTCCTGCAAAAGTAGTTATAATTGGTGTTGCAATGATCACTACCAATGCGTTTGTGCTTGTCAGCATGCCAAAAATAGCAGCTCCTTTTGCTCCGTATAATGTTTCCATGTTGAGTGGCAGAAGATAATTAAACTGTGCATAGACCAGCCCTCCGAAACCTGCCACCAAAGCATAAATCAGGATTGGCCTGCGTTCCCATAAAATCTTAAATACATGCTCATTCTCCCGTTTTTCCTCGTACTCGCTCACTTTTTTCTTCTCTACCCGAAGCTGTTTTACAAATAAAATAATCAAAAGCGTGGAGGAAAATGTTGCAATTCCGGTAATTATAAATGCCAGTCCCAGATAGTTTTCAAATAAAAATCCGGCAATTGTCGGGGAAAGCACAAGTCCTAAATTCATTCCGAGATATTGCAGACTATACGCCTTTTCCCTGCTCTCGCTGTCACTCATATCTGCAACCAGCGCATCATAGGATGGACCTTCAATTGTCGCAAACACTCCGGCAAGATAAAAAAGTGCAATGCTATATCCAGACAACGGCAACAGACCGCAGATAATATAAGAAATAACTGTAACCATATCACAGCATACGATAATTTTTTTACGGTTCATCGTATCTGCCAGTTTTCCGCCAAGCAGCAGCATTGGAAACTGCAAAATGGACATTGCCATTGTGATGGTGGCAATCGTTGTCGCATTATATCCTAATTTATTTTTCAAAATCAAAGTGAGAAGCGGCCAGATCAGGGAACCCATACTGGTCACAACTCTGCCAAAGAACAGAATGTAAATCTCCTTGCTCAGATTTTTATATTGCTGTATAAATTTCATTTTCCAAACTCCATCCCATTTCTTTTGTAAATCCATTACTTTCCAAATTCCCAGAAAGCAACCGCACTCGCCGCCGCTACGTTTAAAGAATCCACTCCGTGGCTCATTGGGATTTTTACTGTATAGTCACAGTCTGCCATAGTCTCTGCAGCCAGACCGTCTCCCTCAGTTCCTAAAATAATTGCAAGCTTTTCTTCTGCATGTAATTTTTTATCATCAATACGGACAGAATCATTCCGAAGTGCCATGGCAACCGTCTTAAATCCGTACTCATGCAGTAAATCCATGCCGCCCTGTGTCCAGGAGACATTTTTATTTTCAATGTAAGTCCACGGCACCTGAAATACTGTTCCCATGCTCACGCGGATTGACCTGCGGTAAAGAGGATCACTGCACGCAGACGTCAACAGCACCGCATCCATGTTCAGTGCCGCCGCCGACCGGAAAATCGCCCCAACATTTGTTGGATTTACAACATTTTCCAACACTGCGATGCGCCTTGCCTTTTTACAGATTTCCTCTGCCGAAGGCATTGCCGGGCGGTGCATGGCACACAGCATTCCCCTTGCAAGTTTATATCCTGTGATCTGTTCTAACACCTCAAGTTTTGCCGTGTAAACCGGTATGTTTTTGCATTGTGCAATGATATTTTTTCCACACGTATCGAAATCCTTCTGTTCCATCAAAAGGGAGATGGGCTCACATCCGAACTCTAGGGCTCTCTCGATCACCTTTGGGCTTTCGGCAATAAAAATTCCCGGTGCCGGTTCATAATAATGTAATAACTGCGCCTCATTGAGGCTTGTATACACCTGTAATTCAGGTAAAGTTAAATCTGTAATTTCTATCTTGTTCATTTTCTTATGGATTGCAGTTTTTACATGGATCATATCCATATGCAATCGCTTCCTCTCTCGTTCCTGTAAATTCCGCATAATTTTCCGGTTTGATTTTTTCTACACTGTAACATCCCGGCTTATGGAATTTATGTGTGTTCGTGTTCAGCACATATGTCTGCGTTTCTTCGGACTGTGAAGTTTCTTCCTGCGCACTGGTATCATTTACAATTGTTCCGTCTGCAAAGCTTTCCCCTGTCGCATAATCAATCGACACACCCGGCTGCACATTATATGCAAAAGCGCAGAATAAAACGCCTTCTCCGTTGTCTTCAACCGATTTTCCCTCCATCAGCACGCCTGCCGCCAGAAGGTTATCACCCTCAAAAACCGGCGTCACACGATACATAACGTGTTGATTTGTCTCTTTCACATAGTCCGCTACCATATTTTCAAACGGAAGCATTCCTTCTATGTTCAAATATCTGGTTCCTGTAATAAGATTTTTTTCATTTGCATTTTCTCCTGTAAGCTGATAACCGATCAGATGACAGCGGTTATACAAATATTTTCCATCGACAAAATCATATTTCACAGTATGCCAGCCGGTCGGCTTTACCGCACCAATATTCCCACGCTCCTCCGCCGGCATCAGATCCTGTCCCACGCTCGCCACACAGACTGTGCATCTTCCAAGCGGATCCAATTCTCCATACGTCTCATAAGAAGCACTGCTCAACTCTTCCTCTGTAAAAAAAGGAACGTTATCATTGACTGCAACATATGCCTTTCCATCATATGCCGGAACGGCTGCAAAATCAAATGTTTCCTCGATTGTCGTTGCATTTTCCTGTGTACTCTGTGCTGATTCTGTCGTTCCACATCCAGAAGCAAACTGCATCGTCAATGCGAGACAAATCACCATCGCCAGTGCTCTCATATTATTTTTCCATTTTAAAATTTCTCTGTTCTTCCTCATTGCCTTACTCTTACAAAACACTTTTCGTTCTGCTTTTTCTCCTTCTACTCTCTGCAATAAATTTCTTTTGTAATTTTTTCATGTGAAAAACCGAGAAACTCTTCCGTTTCTGTCAGTTTCCATTCAACTCCTATCTCAACAGAAACATCTGCTGGATATACTCTGTTCCAGCGATAGATTATGAACTGCTCAATCCGTTTGTCACCTGTATCCAATGTTTCCAATTCCTGAAAAACATATTCTCCTTCTTTCGCTTCCTCTTTTGGATTTTCACTGATTTCTAAATTCGAAACAGCTTGAAACAGCTTCCGGCTGTAATCAGTTATCCAAAGTTTCTTTTCTCCAACTGTTTTGCTGATATCTTCCGCTACGATGCAGTCCTGCGACTGTCTTCTGTGGTTGAAGGCAAGTCCGTTATTGTCGTCTAAGCATATAATAATGTACATGCGGTGCTCCTTGTATTTGTTTAATACTCAAGTTCTATCATATCGTTTTTTTGTTCTTTTTCCAATATAATTTTATCATTTTCCACTGCTTGATACATTCCACGTGACCACTGCTGAATAAAAATAGCACCTGACAGATTTTTATTTCCGTCAGATGCTATATGAACACTACACTTTTATTTCATTACACTGATTTCTTTTCTTTCTTTTAAAACATTTGCTAATTTAAAATAAACTATCATTATAGTTTATCACCTCAATATTATATTCTCCATTTTAACAGAAAAGGAACTGCCTTACGACAATTCCAATTCATTAATTAAAATAAATCACTATGCGTTCCAGTTCTGGTAAGATATAAAATTAATTCGTCTTCTATATACTTATATACTAACAACCAATCTGGTAATATGTGACATTCTCTATATCCTTCCCAGTTTCCATGCAAATCGTAATCCTTATTTTTCTCTTCTAGCTTTTCTCCATTAGCAAGTTTTTTGATAATCTGATTAATTAACTCAATGTCATAACCTCTGCTTTTGCATAATTTTAAATCTTTTTTAAACTTTGTTGTCGGTTGTACTTCATATTTCATCCAAGAATATCCTCCATCATTTTATCAACGTCATCATACGTTTTTCTCACTTCTGGATGATTAATTAAACACTCCGTTTCTGCCATTGCTTTTAAGGTTTCAATATTAGGTGTTTCATTCATATCTGGCTTAAATGGCAACGCTTGTTCTCTTACCGCCTGTTTTGCAGCCATTGTAAAGAAAGTTGTCATATCAAGACCTAAATTAGACATAAGTTCCTGTAATTGAGCCTTTAAAGTTTCATCAATTCTCATAGTTACATTCGTATTTGCCATATATATCACCTTCCTTTAATTATATTATAGTTCCCATTTTATCCATTGTCAATACAATGTTATAACATCGCACATGTAAATCTATTATTTACATATTTCCATTTTACACAATATCACCCAACAACTCAATTACTTCGTCAAGTTTCTCACTCGCTTCTTCCATATTATCAATTGCATCTTCAGAACACATTCCTCTATAGCTGCTCTGTAATCCTTCTGGCATATTATCAAATGCGTCCTGTTCTTCACTTAATATAGAAGATAACTCAATGTTACGGTAAAGGTATTCAAATCCACAGAAAACGCATATATGGATCTAGGGACAGTGCTTTAAAAGCTATCGGTAAGCAATTTGAAAATAAAATTGTCCCAAGCAAGGATAAATTAAAATGGAACGCACAAATGTTATAAAAGTTATAGGGTATACACCAATCTTAATTGAACTGTGTATACCCTATTTTTTTACGATTTTGCAAAAGTTCTTTGCAGTTGAATTATTTTCCCACAATCTCATCTGTATTAATGAACTGGAACGGTGTTGTCTGGTACACGTAATAGTTCAGCCAGTTTGAATAGAGAATGTTTCCATGTGATCTCCACTGCAGTCTCGGTTTCTGTGTGTCATCATCATTCGGATAATAATTGACAGGCATTTTGATGTCCAGACCTTTATCCTTATCACGTTTGTACTCCTTGTCGAGGGTAACCCGGTCATATTCCGGATGTCCCATCACAAAAATTTTACGTCCCTCATCTGCAATGGCAAGGAACACGCCGGCTTCCTCTGATTCTGCTAAAATCGTCAGTTCCTTCACGGCACGGATATCCTCTGCACGCACTTCAGTATGTCTCGAATGCGGTGCCATAAAATAGTCATCAAAGCCTCGGACAAGCGGTACTTTACGGTTCATCACATGATGCTCATACACACCGAATTTTTTCTCCGGAAGCAGATATTTCTTCAAACCGTAATGATAATAGAGCCCTGCCTGCGCACCCCAGCAGAGATGTAAGGTAGAGGTGGCATGTGTCTTGCTCCACTCAAAGATCTCGCACATTTCCTTCCAGTAATCCACCTCTTCATATTCCATCTGTTCTACCGGCGCTCCGGTAATGATCAGGCCATCAAAATAACGATTTTTAATGTCTGCAAAAGTCTCATAAAACTTATTCAGATGACTCATTGATGTGTTTTTTGACTCATGGGAAGACACTGCTACAAACGTCACATCTACCTGTAACGGTGTGTTTGAAAGCGAGCGTAAAAGCTGAAGCTCCGTATCTTCCTTTAACGGCATCAGGTTTAAGATTGCAATGTTGATTGCTCTGATATCCTGATGTGTCGCACGATTTTCGTCCATAACAAATATATTTTCCTTTTCCAATATTTCCTTTGCCGGCAAATCACTCTGTGTCTTAATTGGCATATCTTCTTACAAACCCTTCCTCGCGATCAGAATCGCTCTCCTATTTTCAACAGTATGTCCTGCTACATCTTCCAGTACAGTGAAAACTAAATTCCAAGCATTTCTTTCAACTGTTCTTCTGAAATAACAGGAATTCCAAGTTCCTGTGCTTTGGTCAGCTTGCTTCCTGCATTTTCTCCCGCAAGCACGTAATCTGTTTTTTTTGAGACGGAACCGGAAGCCTTTCCACCATATTTTTCGATCAGCTCAGACGCTTCTTTTCGTCCTAATGTCGGCAGTGTTCCTGTTACTACAACCGTCTTTCCTGTCAGAACAGATTCCACCGTCTCTGTCTCTTCCGCCTGCATATTCACTCCATACTCTTTCAAGCGGTCTAAAATTTCAATATTTTTTTCATCTCTAAAGAAATTCCGGATACAAAGCGCACTCACTTCTCCGATATCATTGACCTCTGTGAGCTGCTCAACAGAAGCTTCCTTTAAATGATCCATATCTTTAAAATACTTCATGATTGCTTTTGCAGCTGCCTTTCCTACATTCGGGATTCCAAGTCCGGTGAGAAGCTTATAGGCATCGTTCTCTTTTGATTTCTCGATCGCATCCAAAAGCTTATCCGTATTTTTTTCTTTTCCGATAATTCCCTGATCGATCAATTCATCGCGATGTGTCTTTAGTACAAAAACATCTGCGACATTATTAATATACCCTAAACGGACAAGTTCTTCAATATAAACTGTACCAAAACCTTTGATGTCCATTGCGTCACGCCCTACAAAGTTGATAATATGGCGTTCTAACTGTGCCGGACAGTTTGGTGATGTACACTTAATATCCGCAGTGTCTTTCTCCCTCTCTGTCTTTGCACCGCAAACAGGGCAGACATCCGGGATCACAAACCGTTTCCAGTCAGAAGGTCTTTTCTCTTTCTTCACTTCCTTGATCTTCGGAATGATCTCCCCCGACTTATAAACTACAATTGTATCTCCAATTCCGATATCCAGATCATCAATAAAATCCTGATTGTGCAAAGTTGCCCTGGAAACAGAAGTTCCGCAGAGGCGCACCGGCTCAAACACAGCTGTCGGTGTGATTCTTCCGGTTCTTCCTACCGAAAGTTCAATATTTAATAGTCTGGACTCTTTCTCCTCCGGTGGATATTTGTATGCGATTGCCCAGCGCGGTACTTTGGATGTTTCTCCCAACTGCTCACGGTCAGAAAAACGATTGATCTTCACCACAGCGCCGTCAATATCATATGCCAGATTTCCGCGGTTTTCACCAATTGCCGTGATCGCATCCCACACTTCCTCTGCGGTCTTGCAGACTTTGTAATCGTCTATGACATGGATCCCCTGCTTTTTCAAAAATTCATATCCTTCGGTATGAGTTGCAAACTCCATGCCACGCACCTGCTGGATATTGAAAATAAACATGGAAAGATCCCGCTCTTTCGTCACCTTGCTGTCTAACTGGCGGAGTGTTCCCGCTGCACAGTTTCTTGGATTGGCAAACACTTTTTTTCCAAGAAGCTCCTGTGTCTCATTTACCTTTTCAAATGCAGCGTTTTTCATGTATACTTCACCGCGGATCTCCAGATACTCCGGTTTGTCCTTTAACTTTTGTTTTACGTCTTTGATCACTTTCGCATTCGCGGTGACATCCTCACCGAAATTAATTCCATCCCCTCTGGTTTCCGCCAGTATTAATTCTCCGTTCTCATAACGCAGTGACATGGAAAGTCCGTCAATTTTATACTCCACAACAAATTCCGGATGATCTAACTGTTTCTGCATTTCCTCCACGAAGTTAAATACTTCCTCTTTGGAAAAAACATCCTGAAGGCTCAACATCGGAACATTGTGGCGCACAAGCACACCCGCTTCTCTTTTTGCTGTTCCACCAACACGCTGTGTCGGAGAATCCGGCGTGACAAGCTCCGGGTGCTCTTTTTCCAGACCCTTCAGCTCCTGCATCATCATGTCGTATTCATAATCTGAAATCTCAGGACTGTCCTGATTATAATAGCGGTCAATATGATATTCGAGTGTTTTCTTTAACTCGGCAATTCTCTCTTCTGCTGACATTTTTTTCATCCATTTCTACTTTTTTGATTTTTCTTTCATACGCTCACTTTTGGAATATTTCTTCGGGATGACCGTCTCATTGGAGGAATCTTTAATTAATGATAAAAGCTGTCTGTACTCCTCCGGTGTAACATCCCGGTATGTTCCAACCGGCAGGTCTCCAAGTTCAATATTCATGATTCTTGTACGAACAAGTTTCTCCACACGATAACCGAAATATTCACACATCCGTCTGATCTGGCGGTTTAGTCCCTGTGTCAAAATAATCTTAAACTGTTTCTTTCCAATCTGTTTTACATGACATTTTCTGGTCATTGTATTCAGTTCAGCAAGCGGCACTCCGTTTGCCAGACCATGGATAAAACTCTCGGTGACTGGTCTGTTGACTGTAACAATGTACTCTTTTTCATGCATATTCCCGGAGCGCATCATTTTATTGACAATATCACCGTTGTTCGTCAGTAACAACAGCCCTTCTGAATCTTTATCCAGACGTCCGACCGGATAGATGCGCTTCGGGTAATTAATATAATCGATCACATTGTTTTTTTCGCGCTTTTCTACGGTACAGACAATGCCAACCGGTTTGTGGAACGCAATTAAGATCATTTCCTCTTCTTTTAAAACTTTCTTTCCCTGAAACAAAACCGACTGTCCTGGCAATACTCTTGCGCCTGTTTTCGCAACTTTTCCATCAATGGTAATATTTCCAAGTTCAACCTGACGGTCTGCCTCGCGTCTGGAACATACCCCTGCTTCGCTCAAAAATTTATTGATACGGATTCCGTTTTCTTCCATACTTTTCCTTTTCCTGTCATTATTCCATATGATTCTATTTTGTACAGCTTCAAATAACTACAAAAACGGAGACTTCAATTTGCTGGAAGCCTCCGTAGCATTCTGTTACTTTTTTATTTTAATAAATCGGTCTTGACATAACCTGTCTTATTCTTCCAGGTTACTTTTGTCCAGCCTTCTGCATAACTCATCACAACCGTTACCTTCTCTCCGGCATAGGCAACTCCGACTTTGTCTGCTGTCTCGCTCATGGAAGACCGGATGTTCGTTGTGTTGGAGAGCATGATCGTTGTGCCCTCTGTCAATGCTTCTGATGCCGCTGTCTCAGAAACATTCTCCGGTGCTGCTGCTGATAAAAATTCACTCTTAATATAACCTGTTGTACCGTTGTAATCAACAATACTCCAGTCTCCTTCTGTACCGGTTCTGGTAAGTGCCGTTCCTTTTTCAACAGAGCCAAGCTTGTCTGCTGAGGTATCTGCACCTGACCGGACATTTACCTTGTCTATTGTATATACAGTTTCTGTTGCAGGTTCTGCAGGTGTTTCTTCCGCTGGAATTTCGTCTGTCGGAGTCTCCTCAGCAGGAGTCTCTGTTGCAGGAACCTCTTCCGTTGCAGGCACTTCTTCTGTACTCTCTGTTGCGTCTGCCACAATGGTATTACGCCACTCAGTAATTGCATTTGGAATAGTCGTTGCACAGAGATTCAACAGGTTCTCGTCTGTTGACAATGCAGCTTCGTATTTCTGCTGGATATCATTCTGTAATTCAATGACATCATCGCTGTTGTAGAAGTTCGTGATAAGGTTGCGGATGCTTGTATCCAACGCACTCTCCTGTCTGGACAGGTTGTACTCACTGTAAAGATTATCAATGTAAAGGCTTCCATCGTCATTTGTTCTGACATAGAAGAAATAAAGTCCCGGTGCAGGTGTTTCCACTCCCATAAACTTCACATTCAGGCTGACATTTACCATATAAGAATTGCTGTCAAGTCCGGACTTTGTATAGCAGTTAATGTCCTGATACTGCTCAATGTACTGACTGATCAGTGTGATATAACTCTGCTCATTCTGTGTGATCGGTGTTGCCAGTGTCTGTAATGTGACAAGATCTCCGGATGCATAAGCAGTAAAGTAGCTGTTGATCAGCTCATTGACTGCCGGGACTGCATTTTCCTCATATGCTTCTTCTGTCACAACCGTCTCAGTAACCGCCACGTTATTATCGTCTGCGTTTCCGGTTCCATTTCCCGTGAATTTCACTAAAATAAGTAAAAGCACAACAAACAGTGCTCCTGCCACGAAATATCTGGCATTCTTTTTTACAAATTCTACCATTTTCTGAATATCTATGTTATTTGATTTATTATCCTGATTCGTTGAAGCCATTTTTACCAAACCTTTCTTTCACAGACCCGAATTTTGTCTGCGGTATCTATTATGAAAAATGTAATTGTTTCCTATCTGCAATTACAAAAAAATTAATCTAACAAACATTTTACATAATAGCATTATCTCTGTTTATTGTCAACGAATGGCTGGCTTTTCCAATTCTTAATATTTTATTTCAGAGTAAAAAAAAAGATGCCACTACTGACATCTTTTCACTGCGCCTGGCGGGAATCGAACCCGCAGCGTCGGAGTCGGAGTCCGATGTTTTATCCATTAAACTACAGCCGCATATATTCTTTTATCTGTTTCACATACAGCCTATTTATCATAGCAGATAAAAGCGTAAATTTCAAGAGATTTTTATGCATTCAAATCTTTTTCGTAAATAAAGTGATAAGTTCCCGAAAACGGTTTTCTTTTCTCAGATAGCAATGCCCCGTCCGTTGTAATTCCTGATCCATGGTTGCAATGATCTGCATGGAAAGTTTCAGCTCACCTGTGATGTCGGATGCCTCCATCAGAACATCCGGCCGCTTTTTTAACATTTCCGCAAAATACGTTTTTGCACCAAAAACATCCATAGAAAAGAAGTAACTCGCAAGCTGTTCTTTCATCTCGCGTGTCTCTGCCTTTTCTCCTAACATGCCCACTTTGCATTCATAAACCTTCAGATGATTTACGCGCACCCACACAAGCAGCAGGAACTCGGAAATAAATCCAAACACCCGTTTGTGATAATCGTCCTCTCCATTTTCCAGACAGATCCGCTTCTGCACCTCAAAAAAAATGTGAAACAGCCATTCACAGTATGTATCAAACCATTTTTTCGACGTGACGATCATATTGCCAAAATACGTTTCCGTTCCGTTCACGAGCTGTACAAATGTATCGTAATATTCCGGGTAGAGTTCTTTTATCACCTCTCCTGTCATATCGAGAGCATGAATATTATGATTTGTCGCAAAACCATAATGATAGGAGTTGTTCAGCACCACCCTTTTGGTCGTGATCAGATCATAGTCCTTTAAAAGTTCCAGATACTCCGCCTCTGTAAAAATTTTCTCCTGCTCATTCAAAAGATACCTTCTGTAGTGACAGGTTCCTACATATTTATATGTGTGTACATTTTTCCATATCCAATACAATCCGGTCAGTTCACTGTAATAACAGTTTTCCGCAGAAATGTTGTCTCCCGTGTTGTCACAGAGGTAACCAAGATCCTCTTTTTCCTCCCTGCCCACCTGAAGCGGCTGGTACATTTTATCTTGTGGTACTTCAAATTTTTTATGTGTCAGTGCAAAAATTTTTATCTTCATGTGAAACACCTGTCTTTAAAGCATGTTATCGAAAACTTCCGACACTCATTTTACACCATGTTCGGTTTTTATCATAGTGTTTAATTCTTTTAAAAGCGTGGCTGATTTTTTTAACTGCTCCTGTTCCTCCTCATCGAGTTCGATCGGCACAACTGCCTCCACACCATCTTTTCCGACGATTGCAGGCATACTGATGACCACATCTTCCATACCATAAATTCTGTGCATCATGGAAGACACTGGGAGAATGGACTGCTCGTTTCTTATGATACACTCGCAGATTCTTTTTACCGCCATCGCAATTCCGTAGTAAGTTGCCTGTTTTCTCTGAATGATCTCATAGGCACTGTTTTTCACTTCCTCATAAATTTTATCCTCGGATTCCTCGTGAAAATAATGTCCGCGCATCTCACAGAACGCATCGAGCCGCACACCGGAAACGTTTGCATTTGACCAAGCTGCCAGCTCGCTGTCCCCGTGTTCACCGATGATAAACGCATGCACACTGCGGTTGTCGACCTTCAAATGTTCCCCGATCAGATATTTTAATCTTGCCGTGTCAAGCACCGTTCCAGAACCAAGCACTCTGTTCTCCGGGAAACCGGACAGTTTTAACGCTGTGTAAGTGAGAATATCCACCGGATTTGAAACGATAAGAAGCATGCCCTCGCAGTTTCGCTTTGCGATTTCCGGGATGATTGTTTTATAAATTTCCACATTTTTGTGGATGAGATCAAGCCTCGTCTCGTCCGGCTTCTGATTTGCCCCCGCCGTAATGATAATGATTGCCGCATCGACAATGTCATCGTAAGTTCCGGCATACAGCCGGATCGGCCTTGCAAACGGAAGTCCATGTGCAATATCCATCGCCTCACCTTCCGCTTTTTCCCTGTTTACATCGATCATTACCATCTCGGAAAAAATGCCGCTCTGCATTAATGCAAACGCAGAGGACGAACCTACAAATCCACAGCCGATCATGGCGGCTTTTCGAATATTTACCATAATAAAATCACCTTATCGTTGTTTATAATGTTTACGATAATTTTTGAGAGGTAAATCTACGCACTGAAATATGAGGGAATGCAATCAAACTTTCGGAGACACGCTCCCGCTACGTGTCGCTCGCAGCGGTACTAAGAACTCACATCCTGCATTTTATTTCTGATAAATCAGAATAAAACGCAGAATCTGACTTCTAAGAACCGGCGGCTCCACAGTGTCTCCTTCTCTTTTGATTGCATTCCCTCATATCATATACATATTGAAACCTCTCAAAAATCATCTTATTCGCTACTATCATGCCCGATTCGGTGAATTTTATGTGTCACAACACACAGGTTTGGTATGGGTTATGACATTCGAACATATATTCGTTTTTAGTTTACAGATTTCCTCAAGTTTGCTATAATTGATGTAATGTAAAACTCGAAACTCGTACATAATGTAGAACGCGTTTCGCACAAACCATTATGATACCAGGAGGAATCTGTATGCACTCTCTCATTTTTCATGTCGATGTGAACTCTGCCTTTTTGAGCTGGGAATCGGCGAAACGCCTGCGTGATAACCCGGATGCACTGGATTTAAGAACCATCAACGCCGTGATCGGCGGCGATGAAAAGATGCGCCACGGAGTGGTCCTTGCAAAATCTCCTTCTGCGAAGAAATACGGCATTATGACTGGCGAACCTTTATCCCATGCCAGACAAAAATGCCCGGATCTTGTCGTTGTTCCGCCGGATCATGAACTGTACGCTGCTTCCTCCCGAAAGTTTATCGAAATTTTAGAAGAGGTTGCCCCGGTGATCGAACAGTGCAGTATTGATGAGGCTTTCTGCGATATGACCGGAACGGAAAAACTCTACGGCGATCCCATTGCTTTCGCAACAAAATTAAAAGACCGGATTTATAAGGAGCTTGGCTTTACCGTCAATATCGGTATCTCTACAAATAAGCTTTTAGCAAAGATGGCATCTGATTTTGAGAAGCCAAACCGTGTGCATACTCTTTTCCCGGAAGAGATGGCAGAAAAGTTCTGGCCACTCCCGGTGGAATCATTATACGGCTGTGGAAAAACCACTGCAAAAAGACTGCGCTCTCTTGGGATCACAACCATCGGCGCACTTGCAAAAGCAGACCGCCAGATGTTACTCTCCAATTTTAAATCCCAGGGCGATTATCTGTGGGAATCCGCCAATGGGATCTCCTCCTCTGCCGTGACTGCAGAATCTCCTGCCAACAAGGGTTATGGCAACTCGGTCACTCTGCCTTACGATGTCACAGATACAGAAAACGCGCACCACATTCTGTTATCTCTCTGTGAGACTGTGGGTGCGCGCATCCGTTATGATAAAGCCTACATTAGCGTGGTGCAGGTTCAGATTGTGGACAATGACTTTCATCACCGCTGTAAGCAGTTATCCCTGCCTTCTGCCACTAACGTGACCGAAAAGATTTATGAGGCAGCCTGCAATGCATTTGACCAGGGCTGGGATCACGCCCCCATCCGGCTGCTCGGTGTCTCTACGAGCAAAGCAACCGACGAAAGCTATGAGCAGTATAATCTTTTCGATCAGGATAAGTTTGAGCGGTTGTCCAAATTAAATTCTGCTATCGATAAAATCCGTGATAAGTATGGGGATGATGCAATCGTGCGTGCCTGTTTTGCGGATACGCACAAAAATTAAGCTACAACATCCTCAAACTGGGAATTATAAAGGTTCGCATAGAAACCTCCTGCTGCGAGAAGTTCCTCATGTCTTCCCTGCTCAATGATATCTCCATCCTTCATGACAAGAATCAAATCTGCGTCACGGATCGTGGAAAGTCTGTGTGCAATGACAAAGCTGGTTCTGCCCTTCATCAGGTTATCCATTGCCTTCTGGATCTCAATCTCGGTTCTTGTATCTACCGAAGAAGTTGCCTCATCTAAAATCAGGATCTTATTGTCTGCAAGGATTGCTCGCGCAATGGTCAGAAGCTGTTTCTGTCCCTGCGATACATTGCTTGCATCCTCGTTTAATTCCATCTGGTAACCACCCGGCAGCGTCTTGATGAAATGATCTGCTCTCGCTGCCTTCGCTGCCGCGATCACTTCCTCATCCGTTGCGTCAAGCCGGCCGTACCGGATATTTTCCATGATTGTTCCCTTGAACAGCCAGGTATCCTGCAATACCATTCCGAATGCATCACGCAGTTCCCTGCGGTTGAAATCCTTGATATTATGTCCATCAAGACAGATTGCTCCGCTGTTTACATCATAGAAACGCATAAGCAGTTTTACCATCGTCGTTTTTCCGGCTCCAGTTGGTCCTACGATCGCAATTTTCTGTCCCGGTTTTACGCTGGCACTGAAATCATTGATGATGATCTGCTCTGGATTGTATCCAAAATGGACATGATCAAATGTCACTGCACCTGTAATTTTCGAAACATCCGCCGGATGTTCTACAATCTGCTCTTCCTCCTCTTCCTCCAAAAACTCAAATACACGCTCGGATGCTGCAGACATAGACTGTACCTGATTGATCACCTGCGCGATCTGCTGGATCGGCTGTGTGAAGTTTTTCACATACTGGATGAACGCCTGGATATCACCGATTGTGATCGTGCCACGGATTGCAAGCAGTCCACCTGTCAGGGCAACACAGGCATAACCTAAGTTTCCGACAAACATCATGATTGGCTGCATCATACCGGACAAAAACTGTGATTTCCATGCGGAATCATAGAGAATATCATTCGTTTTCTCAAACTCTTCAATCGTATCTTTCTCGCGGTTAAATGCCTGGATGACAAGGTGACCACCGTATACCTCTTCCACCTGTCCATTGATGTGTCCTAAATACTCCTGCTGCGCACGGAAATATTTCTGCGATTTTTTTGTCACAAATCCAATCAGTCCCATGGAGATTGGTAAGATCACAAGTGCAATAAGTGTCATAAGCGGTGAAATACTGAGCATCATCACAAGCACGCCGATCAGTGTTGCAACGGATGTAATGATCGTGGTAATACTCTGGTTCAGTCCCTGTCCCAACGTATCTACATCGTTGGTGATACGGGACAATACCTCGCCGTAAGTACGGCTCTCGAAGTATTTCATCGGCATGCGGTTGATTTTTTCTGAGATTTCTTTTCTGAGCTGGTAGCACACTTTCTGTGTGATCCCGGTCATGATCCATCCCTGGATAAAGTTGAAAACCGCACTGCACAGATACAGACCAAGCACAAACAAAAGAATGCTTCCAATCTTTCCAAAATCAATGCTTCCGGTTCCCTGAATTTTCGCCATCAGACCTTCCGATAATGCAGTGGTCGCTTTTCCTAAAATTTTCGGTCCTGCAACATTAAATATGGTAGAACATGCTGCAAAAAACATGACAACAAAAATTGCAGCTTTGTATTTTCCGATATAGCTCATCAGCTTTTTGATGGATTTTTTGAAGTCCTTCGGTTTCTCGCCCGGCTGCATGCCATGTCCCATCGGTCCTCTTCTCCGTGGCTGATGTGTTTTAACTTCCTGTTCTCTACTCATTCAAAGCCACCTCACTTTCCTCAAGTCCAAGTTCTTTCGCGGATAACTGTGATTTTGCAATCTGCCGGTAAACTTCGCATGATTTTAACAGTTCTTCATGTGTACCCTTGCCGACAATTTTTCCGTCATCGAGCACTAAAATCTGCTCTGCATGTAAAATGGTACTGATACGCTGTGCCACGATGATCACAGTACTGTCTTTTACATTCTCAGCAAGCGCTTTCCGCAGTGCCGCGTCTGTCTTTAAATCGAGCGCCGAGAAACTGTCATCGAAAATAAAGATTTTCGGATCTTTTGCAATCGCCCTTGCAATCGCAAGACGCTGTTTCTGTCCACCGGAAACATTGCTTCCGCCCTGCGCGATTGCACTCTCATACTTGTCATCCTTCGCCTCGATAAACTCTGTTGCCTGTGCAATCTCTGCCGCTTTCTTAATCTCCTCGTCTGTCGCATCATCTTTTCCAAAACGAAGATTCGAAGCGATCGTTCCGGAGAATAAAACACCTTTCTGTGGAACGAAACCAATCTCATCACGAAGATCAGACATCGTAATGTTACGGATATCTTTTCCATCGAGTGTAATACTTCCGTCTGTCACATCATATAAACGTGGAATCAGATTGACCAGTGTGGATTTACCACAACCGGTACTTCCAATGATCGCAGTGGTCTGTCCCGGTTCCGCTGTAAAATCAATGTCATGAAGCACATCTTCCTCCGCACCCGGATATTTGAAATTCACATGGGAGAATTTCACAACTCCATTGTGTGTTGTCACTTTTTCCGGCTCTTTTGCGTCATGGATCGAGGATTCTGTCTGAATGACCTCATCAATACGGTCTGCTGCAACGGCTGCACGAGGAAGCATGATCGACATCATCGTGAGCATTAAGAATGACATAACGATCATCATCGAATAAGTGATAAACGCTGTCATTGCGCCGACCTGCATCGTTCCTGCATCAATTTTGTGGGCACCCACCCAAACGATACCAACGGAAAGAACATTCATGATCATCATCATTCCCGGCATCATAAAAGTCATGACACGGTTGGTAAACAGCATTGTTTTTGTCAGGTCTTTGTTTGCCACATCAAAACGTTCTTCCTCTTTTTTCTCCCTGCCGAAAGCACGGATGACCGAAAGACCGGTCAGAATCTCTCTGGATACCAGATTGATATTATCCACCAGCTTCTGCATCAACTGGAACTTTGGCATGGCAACTGCCATCAGCACCATCACATAACCAAGGATCACAAGGATCGCAAGGACAATGATCCATCCCATTCCGGCTCCGGTCTGCACGACTTTTAACACACCGCCAATGCCTAAGATCGGTGCATACGCTACCATACGAAGCAGCATAACCGAAACCATCTGGATCTGCTGGATATCATTCGTGCTTCTTGTAATCAGGGAAGCTGTGGAAAATTTATCCATCTCCGCATTAGAAAATCCAACAACCTGTTTAAATACTTTCTCTCTTAATGTTCTTCCGATGCCTGCACCGACACGGGAGGCAAAGAAGCCCACTAAAACCGTCACGATTCCGATCATCAGCGCCATGCCGACCATTTTCAGTCCGGCTGTGACAAGATAACTTTTCTGAATCTTTTCCACGTCAATTCCTGCCGCTTTATCGCAGGATACCGCATAGGCTGCGCCCATGGATTTCACAAGGGAACTTCCCATTGTATCAATGGTCTCTTCCATGCTGTCTCTCATGGAAAGTAAGGTGTCTTTTTCCAGAGTACCGGCATCTGCCCCGGTCGGTTTTGCAACATGCTCTTTTACTGCAGAGTCTTCCATCGCACTCATCTGATAATTCATAATGAGCGGAACTGCCAGTGTGTCATCGATCTCGTTTAATTCTGATCTGGATGTCACCTGCAGCCGGTAAATATCACCGTCTTTCTCATAGATACTCTCCCAGAGATCTGCCTCCTCATCCGTCATGAATAACTCTGCCGTTTCAAACTCATCCGCAGTCAATGCCTCCGGCACTACATGTTCCACACCATAGTTCTGGATACCAACATCAATGATATCCGATGTGTAAGACGGTAGTGACAGATCACACCATGCCTGCACAAAGAGTAACGCAATGATAATCACAATTGATTTCCAATATGGAATCATATTTTTAAAAATCTTACTCATGTTCCCTTTCCTTTCTTCTGCCTTGCCCTTTTCTAGCTTCAATCTCTTTTTCCGCAATATGATAAATGTTATCCAAATAAGAAATCAGGCGTTTCATATCTGCCTCATCCACCTGTGACATCACTGACTTTCCAAAATCCGACATTGTCTGCCTTGCTTCCTCTGTCAGTTGTCTTCCTGCTTCCGTCAGTTCCACATAGGTGTTGCGCCTGTCATTTTTGTTGACATTCCGCTCGACGTATCCACGCTCCTCTAACCCTTTTAACGTTCTGGAAATTGCCGGAGGCAGCATCTTTGCCCGCGCAGCCAGTTCCGAAATCGTAATCTGACCGTTCTCTCCTTTATCCATGATCGTACACAGCACAAAATAGTCTGTCTTACACACTTCCGGAAACATCTCGGAAAACTTCAGCTTTCGGAATTGATTCATCGACCGAAAAAGTTCTTCATATAATTTATCCATAATTCACTCACCGTCCGTTATTAGTTAACATTGTTATGTATTAAACGCGTTAAATAATAACACCGGCAAATATCTGTGTCAAGATATCTGTCGGTGTTTATAATAATTTTATAATTTGGTAATTATGAAGCGCCAAGGCAATTCATAAATTTGCAAAACCTGTTGGCGCGAATGAGCGCATTTTACATAATTTTATGGATTCTCTCCAAAATGTCCGCTACCTCGTGCATCTCCATCTGTCCCGGTGCGCTCGCCTTTTTGTGTGCCGCAAAGGTAATGGCAGAACCAAAGCTCTCGCCGCACAGCCTGCTGATCATTCCCATCTTTCCCATGGACATTGTAATGACCGGCGTGTCCGGATTCTCTTCCTTGAACTCATACGTCACAGATAACAGTTTTAAAACATCCTCCATATTCTGTGGCATAACTGCAAGTTTTACAATATCTGCACCTCCTGCACACATCTGTTCTAACAGCATCTTCATAACTTCTCTGTCCGGCGTCTCATAAAAATCATGGTGGGAGGCAATGACTTTCAAACCCTGTTTATGAAGCTTTCTGATTTTTCTTGCCGGATGCTCCTCCTCAAAAAATTCCAGATCAAGCAGATCCACGCACCCGGACTCTGCCGCAAGATCATGAAGGTCGTTCAGTTCATCCGGTGCGAGTTCTCCCATGCCGCCCTGTTTTTTGGTTCGGAATGTATATAAGAAAATCTTCTCTTTCATGCACTCTGCCGCAGCCGCAAACACTTCGCGCACTGCGTTGTAATTCTTATAATCCACGAAAGTATCTATACGCCATTCCACTATATCTGCTTCACTTTTTGCAAGTGTCCGTAATTCGTCTATGATCTCTTCTTTATTGCTTTCCATAACCGGAACGCATAAAAGTGGTTTTCCTGTTCCAATTGTTTTTCCCTTAATCTCCATATGCCTGTCCTGCTCCTTTTCTATCCATCCTAAACCGGATTTGCGAAACTCTGCCTGATTTATGTTCCACGATCATTTCTATTTTAAAACACCAGACTCTAATATTCAATGCATGCAATATAAATAGTATTCATGGAGGCTATAAAAAATTGGAACATCTGTGAATTTGACAATTTATTCACAATCTATTAGAATGACTGTTAGTATAATCTACTAAAGGAGAGTATTACATGAGTTTCACATTTTTAAACGAATTACCTTCTCCTGCCCAGATCCAAGAAAGATATCCTCTGTCAGAGAAATTGCAGGAGTTAAAAAAACAGCGTGACGCAGAGATCAGCAATGTGATCAAAGGTCTTGACAACCGTTTTCTTGTCATCATCGGACCTTGTTCTGCAGACAACGAAGATTCTGTATGCGATTATGTCAGCCGTCTCACTTCCATTCAGGAAGATGTCAAAGACAAGCTGATCATCATCCCACGTGTGTATACAAATAAACCACGTACCACCGGTGAAGGCTACAAAGGAATCGCTTCCCAGCCTGACCCTGAAAAAGCACCAGATATGGTGGAAGGTCTGATCGCCATGCGCAAAATGCACATCCGTGCCATTGAAGAAAGCGGTCTCACCTGTGCAGACGAAATGCTTTACCCGGAAAACTGGGGATATGTAGAAGACCTGCTCTCCTACGTTGCGATCGGTGCACGTTCTGTTGAAGATCAGCAGCACCGTCTTACCGTCAGCGGTTTTGATGTTGCATCCGGTATGAAAAATCCAACCAGCGGTGACTTTTCCGTTATGTTAAACTCTGTTTATGCCGCCCAGCATCCACACCATTTTGTTTACCGTGGCTATGAAGTGGAGACAACTGGAAATCCATTAACCCACGTTGTACTCCGCGGTGCCGTCAGCAAACACGGCAACAGCACGCAGAACTATCACTATGAGGATCTGATCCGTCTCTGCGATATGTATGCCAAAATGGATCTTGTGAACCCGGCTGCCATTATTGATGCAAACCACTCCAATTCCGGCAAACAGTTCAAAGAACAGATCCGTATTGTCAAGGAAGTCATGCATAACCGTCAGTTATCGCAAGACATCCATAACATGGTAAAAGGTGTGATGATCGAGAGTTATATCGAAGAGGGTTCTCAGAAGATCCACGACCATATTTATGGAAAATCTATCACAGATCCCTGCCTTGGATGGGAAGATTCCAGAAAATTGATTTATGATATTGCGGAGATGTGTAAATAAAACAGATTTTTTATTTTCCTCTACAAAAAAGTCTGCCGACAGGTACTACCTGCCAGCAGACTTTTTTCATGCACCATACAGTGCTCATTTTTCATTACAGATCTGATGAAGATTATTCCGCACGGGACATAGCTTCTTCGTAATCTTTTGTGCCTTTCCAGATCTCATCTTTGTAAGGATTCTTCTTTAACTTCATAGAACGTTTGATGATCGCAGCGAATACAACAACGTTGACTACAATTGAAAGAACAGAGATCACACCCTGTGCTGTAGGATCTACTGCTGTTGGATGTGTAGCTGCATCCATGAATCCATCTGCGTAAAGTCTTGGGATAACTGCGAATTTACCCTGATCCTGGAATAATGGGAATACCTGGGCAAACATACACCATAATGCTAATGTGTTAGCACGGTTCTGAATCCAGCCACCTTTGTTCCAGAATGCTGCAGCAAATGTAGGTGCAAGTAATAATGCAACACCACAATACCAGGAATGAGTCGGAAGGTTTAAGTAAGTATACTGGAAGTTCCATACATCATAAGCTAAGATGAACATCCATGTCATATCCGGCCATAACATATCATCTTTTTTCTTAGATGTGTAGATTCCCCACCAGCCTGTCATACATAAGATATTGATAATACCTGCAAGACCATTGAGAACGTTCCACCATCCACCATATAACCATACGCCTTCAGATGATAACCACCAGCTTGTTCCTGTCTCTGCGAGTGCTTGTGCACCTCTGATGGCAGATTCGAAATCGCTGCATACTGCGATCAAAATGTTGATTGCTACGATGACAAATGGGAAAGCCTTAAACCAATGTGTTTTTCCAACACCCCATTTGTATTTGAGCATCATAAAACCAATACATCCAGCTGTAGCTGCATATAACTTCGCATAGTGGAACCAGCTTGTCATATGTACATATGTATTGTTATTGAGCGCCCATTCAGCCCCCGCTGCTACTGAAACGTAAATTGCAATAAAGTAAACTGTCAGAATGATTGGAAGAACAACGAAACATAACATTCCGCCGGCTTTTGTACGTCTGGCAAATTCATTTGCAAGTACGAGACAGGTAAAAACTAAAATCCAGCCAAGAAACTGCCATGCAGCTCCCTCGCCGTAAACCTGAAACAACAGTCCATGATTTAACATATTGTTTCCTCCCTTATAAAATTATTATTTCTGGTCATACCAGTGTTTGTTATGATTTTAACACTTTTTTTATAAAGTTTCAACATTATTTACATTTTCATATACTTTTTGACAAAATTGTATATTATTTCCAATTGATTATTTCCCTTATTTTGGGATTTCCGGAAAAACTCTTCAAAAATGTTCTCAAGGATATTCTTATTTTACCTGATTTTGCATCAAAAAAGATGTTCTGTGGTACAACCAGATCCACGAACATCTTTTTCCTTATATTATCCATTTGTACAAGCTTATAGATATCAATCTCTCAAGGGTTATTTTTCATCCTCGATCACAAGTTTTCCTGCTGACACTTCCATAAATACACTCTCCGGGTCTGCCTTTTTCATCGCAAGCAGTAATTCCCACAGATTGTGGATCTGATTTGCCAGCACACCGGACGCCTGAATCGCATATGGCAACAGCATTGGAAGCTGGAACACGCGGATTCCGAGCGGTGGGAGGAAGATCATGTTGGTCGTATGCACCTTATCTCCGGCAGTTTTGATCATCTCATAGGTGATCATCAGAAAATCCTGTCCCTTGTATTTACAGTAATAAGAAACATAACATTCATCGATCGTCCAGGATACACCGTCCTCCACTTCGACCGGTTTCTCAGATACTTCATTATTTTCCGTTGTCTGCACACTGATGTTCCAGTGAATTTTTCCATCCTTCGTATCATTGTACATCTCTGTCAGCATATGACTCAATTCTTCTGGTCTTTTCATTGTTTTTCTCCTTATGTTGTTCTTTTCTATTTCTCCAACGCATGTTCCCCGATGCGCACTGCATGCACTACAAAACGTTTTCCCGTGGTGGAACAGGTCGACAGTGTCATAATATGATCGTCTTTCGTCACGTTCACTCCTGTATCATCATAGGACTTTTGTTTCATCTTATCAATAAATTTTTGAAAAGTATCATCCGGCGCAAAGCCAACCGTGTAAACTTCGTCCGTCTCCGGCACATCATAATAGGCAAAAATCTGATAACGGTACGCACACTCTGATGTATAAATTGTAAAAAACTGATGATCTTTATAAAAATCCTCTGTTTTATATTTTTTCAGACTGCCAAACATGCTTAAGTTTTTCATGTTATGTCCATATAAAATCGTATGGTAATCCTGAAAATCCGGTGTGTTCATCCCCTCCATAAAAATACATCCGGCAATCGTCTGATTTCCGTAAATATCCGTGCGAAGATACTTCTCATCATCCCCGGAATATAAAACCGGATAACTGAGCTGCTCCAGATTATCAAACCGTATCCAGCCGATAATATCCGCATTGACCTGCTGAAGTTCTTCCAGCTTCACATCCACATCTGTATACCACCACGAATCATCCCCCTCTGTCTCCTCCGCCACTTCCGTATTCTCCGCTTTCTCTGAAATATAGTTTTCCTTTAATGCCTCATAGGTGTCGTTGGACTGTTTGTAATTCAAAAGATCCGGCACCAGCATAATGAGTGCTGCCACGATCAGCGCTGCGCCAAGAAGAAAAAGAAGAACCGTTGACTGGCTGATTTTATTTTGTTTCATGCCCGTTTCTCTCCCACTTTACTCTGCTGTGCACGCAAAAACTGCCTGCACTGTTTTTGATTGTACCACAAAATGAGCAGACCTCATAGTCCCTATGAAAATCTGCTCAGATGTTTTACCTTTTATTTAGTTGAAAGAAACCTGTGCAAGTGCGTCTGTGTAACTTGCAAAGCCGGCTGCCTGAACTGCGCATGCAGAAACTTTAATATCAGTAAATGTGGTATCCTCTGTCACATTGTTTCCAACCGTTACTTCTTCAAAGATGGTTGAATGAGCGGATTTGGAAATCACATCTTTTTTCGCATATACTTTGTAGTCAATGTTGTTTAAGTTCTGAGCTTTTTTATACGCATCTGTCACATCTATCCAGTCAGAAGCATATGTGATCGTAAGATCCGGATTTGCATTCACGATTTTTGCAAATACCCATGCATCCTGTGAATCATCTGCCATGTGTACGGTCGGATCTTTATATACCACTTCTCCTGCAACCAGATCCTCGTACTTATTTTCTTTTACCGTCCACTCTCCGGTGCCATCAGCATCCACATACAGATTGCTGTTTTCATCTCTTGCCACTTTGGACTCGGATAAACCGCCTGTCAGCGGATCATCATCAAAGTTTACATTGCCGACGGTAAAGGTGTTGGTGACAGTTCCGGTTGTGCTCGTCAGGTAAGCGAATGTGCTGCCTGCGCCAATTGCTCCGATCAGGCTGATTGCTCCAAGCAGTGTGACTAATTTTGTTTTCTTCATAATTTCTGATCTCCTTTTTCATTTCATGATAATCTATTTATTCTTATGTACTTTCCATTCTGCAACTTGCGATTCCTGCCCTATCAGAAACCGTTTTGTTACGATACTGTTTTATCACTCAATGGTCACACGGCGGTCATATATCAGAAATTTCAGCAACTGTTCTTCATTCCGTATTTAAATTTTTCTTCTTATCCTCCTCTAAAATATCCGGGATGAAGTTTAAGAGGATCAGCACGATCAAAACACCGCACACCACCGCAATACCAAGCGGTGTCTTTGCATAAATGGAAATATATCCAAGATACGGGATATGAAATGCATACACCCCGATGATCTGCTGCCATGCAACAGGAGCTGCATCTGCAATATTATTAGCGTCTCCCTGCGTGACAACGGTCTGTTCCTCCTTATCCACCGAAATGATCCTGTGCGTCACCAGCGTTCCCGCCGGAAGCTGATAAGTGACGACTGCTCCTTCCCTCGCCTCACTCGCGGCAAAATTTTTATCATAGACGATCGCCCCGACCGGGATCCCGGGTTCCATGCTGCCGCTCAGGACCGCATACTCATCATATCCAAGCATTTTCGGGACAAACAGAAAGCCTGCGATCACAAGCAGTCCGAGAAATACCACCATTGATAATACACTGCAAATTTTCCTTGTCATTTTCTTTTGCGCCTTTCTGACTTATTTTGTTACTTCTGCAAAAAATCCCTTCAAAACCGGAAGTTCCACTTGATCTTTGGCCTCATAACTTCCGGCAAACACTGCCTCCTGATAAACCGTGATATCAAAATTTTTTGTCACATTTCCAATTTTTACTGCATCAAATAAATTATCCGTGTTCTGCCCCGGTGCAACCGGACTGTTGTAGTAAAACCAGCCGTCCGTGCCCTGATACCAGCCGATCCCGTCACCGTCAGGATCATACAGCGTACTCTCGGTCGCAATGCTGTCCGCTGCCTTGCCTTTCTCCGAAAAAGCAGTTCCGTTCCAGGTACCGTTTAACAGCGTCACTTCTGTCTGTTCCGGTGAGATCGTGATCCTGACCCGGACAAATGCATCTGAAATTCCGGTGTTTTTCACGCTCGGATTTTTTTTCACGGTGCTGCCTGCTCTGATCCCGCCCTCAAACTCTTCCTCGATCTCAGTTGCCACTTTTGCCGCCTGAAACGTATTGGTCACCGTTCCTGCTGTTGCTGTGATAATTGCAAATGTTGCTGCTGTTCCAATAATTCCAACCATCAGTGCAATTGTGATCACAAATATTTTTTTCTTTTTCCATATTTCTTTCATACACACTGCCTCCGATTATTTGCGCACATCTGTTGTGGAATGATTATCAACATCTGTCGTCCTGGTTGCTTTTTCATGGATCACAAATTGATTTTTCACGGCATCTGTATCCGTGAGTTTTCCATCGCTTCTGGTCTTATTGTTTTTGGCTGTAACATTCACACAGTCTGCCTGCAAATGTAAATCTGCCGCTGTTGTGACAAAGTCCTCTGCGTCAAAGCTGCAGGTCTCGTCTCTGCTGCGGATACCAACCGCAAATTGTGCGCTGTTTCCGGCAATCTGTGATGCACAGTTTGTGTCTGCGGTAAACTCTTTTAACGTAAAGCCCATCGTGTCAAGTTCTTCTACTTTATAGATTCCCTGCGCAAGTCCTTCCAGTGTCGTCTGTGCTTTCACATTGAACATTCCGGTTGTCGTGTTCTGCTTCTCTGCGCTTTTCTCTCCAAATCTTAACGTCTTATAATAAACATCGCCTGTCGTCTGATTGGTGATCTTAAATGTAAAGATCGGATCACCCTCACACGCTCTGATATCTTTTTTACTGATTTTCTTTGTGATCGTAAGCGTTCCCGTTTTCACTTTCACATCATATTTTCCTGCATAGGCTTCACCATCCGCATGCGCTGCCTCCACCTGTGCCTCATTTTTATAGATCACACCTTTTAACGTGGAGTTTGCGTTGGAAGCATCTGTCGCTTCCTCCACCGGCAGAAATGCTTTTGCGTAATACGTGGTATCCTGTTTAGGTCTCTCTTTTTTCAGTTTTTCCTGCGTGATCTCCTCACGGCATCCTTTGTCCGTGTAGAACGTCAGATACACCTGTGACAGTCTGGCGCTGTCCACATCTTTCATGCGCACTGCCGCATCATCTGCATAGTTTTCCAGATTTTCCCCGAGGAAAATCGTATCTGCTGTGTCTGTGATCTGATACGCAATTCTCACATTCACGGTCGGCTGCGGCAATTCCAGCTGTGTGCCGCCAAAGCTTAAAAAGGAATACGTATTTACATTTGTAGTCATATTATTTCCACCCAGACAGGATTCTTTTGCCACGATATGGATTGTTTTCTGCCAGCCGGAGGCGCTGTTTTCCTTCGGCTTTACTTCCTGATCAAGCCAGCTGATCGTCGTTGTGCCATCCTCATTGACCGTTACCTGTGCGCCATCCGCTCTCAGACGTTGGATCTCGGCATCTGTCAGCTCAAATTCCGCATCAATAATGTCCGTCACCTGCACTCCGGTCAGGGATCTTGACTGTGTGATCGTGCTCTGGATGTTCTGAAAGATTTTGTTTAACTCCTCCGCAGTATCCGCCGTAAATGCACAGCCGGCTGACGCCACTTTCTCTCCCAGCCATGTGGCAGTCTCGTTATTTAAACCAAGCCCGACTGTGATGACCGTATAGCCTGCCTCTTTCAGCTTCACCGCTGATGCTTCTGTCTCCGTTTTGTCATTGCTGTCCGAAGGCTCTCCGTCGGAGAACAGGATCACATATTTTTTGTTGTCATCTTCTGCCTTCTGCAATTCGCTGTATGCATGCTCCAGTCCTTTCTGTGGAGAGGTACCGCCGTCCGCAAAAAGCGCATTGACGGACTTTAACATCTCGTTTTTGTTCACCTTTGAAAGACCGTGGTTTAATTTACCCTCGGTACTGCTGTTCCACTCATCGCCAATACCATAAAAGGTTGCGATTCCGACCAGACTGTCCGGCGAAGTATCGGAAATGCCTGTCACAAATCCGCTGGCTGCATCTTTTAACGCAGAAATCTTGGATGTCCATGCTGCGATCACGTCACTGTCGGAAATGCTCTGGTAACTGCCATTCACATATTTTTTCCACTGTCCATCTATATATTTTACCGGATACTTCGCGTACTTATTATCGGATACAGCCGTTGTTCCCATTCCTACACTCTTGTCGTACGTCCATGGCCACCAGCCACTCTTTTCATATTTATTCCAATAGTACACTTTATTGATATCCATCTGATTCTTCACTCTGCTGAATTCTCCGATGTCCTTTAATTGATTTTGACCGGACAAAATTTCATTCATCGAGCCGGACAGATCAAATACCATCATGGCATCCACTGTCTGTATTTTTTCAACTGTGCTCTGCGAGGTTGCAAGCGAACTTGCGTCAAGATCGATCTGATACTCTCTGTTCTCCCAGTCCGTCAGTTTCGCTGTCTTATGATATTCCACATCCTTCTCCGTAAAATCAACCGGCTCCTCCGGTGGGATATCCGGCACGTCGTCGTCCACCACTTTGATCACGTCCGCATTCGGAAGCGTAAACTTCATGTTACAGTTTGCCTTTCCTGCACCGCGCTCCATATATAAAATGGTCAGATGATGTTCTTTGTTTTTGTCTGTCCTGTCAATATAGTTCCAGAGATCGGCCGTATCTGTCAGAGCGTCATGGATACCGCCAAGATCAATGACCACCTGTTTTCCATCCAGAATTACCCAGAGATCATCATCCCCGGTAAAAGAATAGTTCAGCTCCCCGATATAATCTCCAAGTGTAAAGGTTACGTCATAGCGGATTCCAAAATAAAAATTATTATTTCCAAATGGCAGGAAATCCGCCCCTGCAGTTGCTGCCACATTGTCCTCTTTGTCTAAAACTTCTTTCAGTTCGTAAGTGTCACCACTTTGTGAAAATTTTAACCTGTATCCTTCTTTTACTGTCAGTCCTTTTGTCCCTGCCGCAGCTGCTCCGTCTTTCGGAAAAACGCCCGGTTCATTCACACTGAAAAGAACTTCTTTGTAATCATCACTTAACCCGGTAACGATTCCTGTTTTTTTGGCATTTTCTCCAGTTCCTCCGGTATACACGTTGATATGCTGGTCGTCTGTGGTTCCGTTTTGACCTGTTTTTTTCGTGACGGTGTCATATTGATTTTCACTTAAATTCTGGGATACCGTTCCGACCGTGAAACGGTTATCTTTTTGCTCAGACGGATAGTTGGAATCTGCATTGATACTCAGATCTGCCCTCTGCTGTCCGGCTGTGTCATAAGGGATCACCTCGTAGTCATAAAACGATGCCTCACCGATATAGTCCGTATTTTTTGCCTGATAAAAAACTTTTACAACACTGTCCTCATGGATCTCAATGTTTTCAAGTTCACTTTGGGAAAATGCTTCTCCGTTTACCTGCACATGATCCACATCCCAGTTTAACGCCTTATTGTAGTCGCTGATTTTTGCTCCCGGTGCCATCGTGCAGACATCATCGCTGTAAATTTTTGCACTCTGCTCATCCTGCGCCTGATATTTGCTGTTGTCATAATGTTCGATGGTCACGGTCACGTTGTTATCTCCATGATTGACGATGACATATTTTGAAAAATGATCCGTGCCAAATGTCACCTCGCCGTCGGCAGAAGTGTTCGCATTCATATCCAACATCTCATTTTTTGTCTCATCAAAATGATACACGCTCGCCGAATCGCCCTCTTTCACCTGCGCAAGCGATAACTGCACCTGCACGGTTGCCCCGGACTCCACTTCTTTTCCATCTTTTACAAAGGAGATGTCATACGCCACAACCTCTTCTTTTTCTTTCGACTCGCCCTCCATCGCTTTATCGATGGATGCTTCCATTTCTGCTGTGACGGCTACCGGTGCCACGACAAGCTCTGCGCCTGCCGGAAGATCGGTCTCATTCGAAAGTGTCACGACCACGCGGACTGCGTCATTGGAATAGTCGAATACGGTTTTTAATTCCGGTTGTTCTGTCTCCTCTGTTTTCTCCGTCTCCTCGATTGCTTCAGTCGCCTCAGTGCTCTCTGTGTTCTTGACTTTTTCTGTATCTCCCGTTCCGTCTGAATCTGATGATTGCTTATACTGCCCGCTTACATTACTCTCTGTGTCTGACAGATCCGCTGCATTCGAATCACTGTCTGCCTCTGACACATTCTCTTCCTGCCCTGCATTTTTTGTCTCCTTCAACATCTCTGTGGAAACTTCCGCAAAAACATCCGTGGTGTCTACACTTGTCGCATTGGTGACGGTCACATTGGATGTCAGCAACGTCAAACATAGCAGGAATGCTAAAACTTTTTTTACAATGGATGCAAATCTCATATAATCCTCCTTGCTTTTGCCCTTTGATCTACTGTTTTCTCTTCCAAAGATTTCATCCGGTGTATTTGCTTAAAATATTTTCTGTTGTTTTCACTTTTTCTATATTGATCTTGATTTTCAGATTTCGGTAAATTTTATTGTCCTGATAAAATTTTGAAATAATCCGGTTTGCGACCAACATTCCACCCTCATAGGTACATGCGGAAAGCAAAATCACATACTGCGAATCGCTGAACTGTGCCACCGCGTCCCCAGGACGGAGCGATTTTTTCAATGTCTCCACAAGATGAGGCATCGCATTGCGGATGCGGAACAGATTGACATCACTGACCTTGCTTCCGGTATACTCCCCCGCCTTTAAGGTCAGAAGCAGAATATATTCATTTTCATCAAAACGCGCTGTCTTTCTCACCTGAAGCCTGCAAATTTCCCGAAAGACCGGATACCCGCACAAAAACGCTCCCGCTGGATTCTGTTCTGCAATATCCTGATGTACCTGTGCAATTCCCTGCACATTTCCGCTTTTATTCTGTCTCAGTAATTTGTCATAAACGCCCTTTAATTTTGACAGTTCACAGATTCCGAGCTGCTGCTGCAACGTCCGGCATGCATTCTCGTACACTTCCAGGGCAGAACCAATTTTATTTTTTCCTGCCAAAGCCTTGATCAGATAACAATATAACTCTTCATCGAGACTTTCCTGCTGAAGTGCCTGACTGCAAAGCTGCTCCAGATTCTCATATTTTTCCGCGCGGACATAACATTCGCACAGATACCGGACGCAGTTTAAATACAAAGAGTGATAATAAGTATTCAGCATCATCACCCAGTGCATATCTGCAACTTTTGTCATGAAATCACCCTGATAAAGTGCAAGCGCCGCTTTTAGTTTCTGGATTGTCTCACCCTCTGAAATAGGTTTCTGCTTTGCCAATTCGAATATTTGTTCGAATCGTTCTGCATCCACTGCCACTTCCAGTCTGGGATTCCAGCGATAGGAACCATGATCGGTCAGGATAAAGTCCTCTTCTCCAAAGTTTTTCTTCAGAAGAACTCTCAGACGATACATCAGATTCTTCAATGCCCCTGCCGGATTTCCCGTTTCTTCCTCCTGCCACAACGCATCCGCCATGTCATAAAACGTCAGTGTCTGATTTCTGTGAAGAATCAGATACGCCAGTAAATTTATCATTTTCGGAGATCGTATTTCTTCCTCATTCACAATATGTTCTTCATTCCTTATCTGAAATTTCCCCAGAGTACGAATCGTCAGCATGCAGTTCTCCTCCTCTTTTCCGGCTCTGACTGCCAGATTTTTCCTGTAAGTCTAACATGCATGTATTGCCATAAAAGTCGAATACTGTACCTAAAAATCCTGGTTACTTCGACTTTTTTCTATTTTTATATATAAGGAAAACAATCAGTCCCACAACAAAAACTGCCGTGATACCGCCAATCACCGGCACTGCCACAGGTACGGATGCTGCATCGATCTCCTGCGCTGCAAGGTCTGCATCTTTCCCGTTCACATCACCGGAAGCGGTACTCGCATCCTCTGCTGTGTTCGCCAACGGTGTCTCGCTCTCTTCGATGGCGACAACTCCATCATTCCCATCTCCATCCACCAACGGTGTCTGCTCCTCCGGAATTTCAACATTGCTATCGTCTACGGTCTGGTCTTCATTATCATCTGCCGGAGCATTTACCGCATTTGACGCATTATTTGCGTTATTATCTGCCACGTTATTTGCTGTATTGCCTACCGGCGCATTCACTGCATTTGACGCATTATTTACTACATTTGCAGTAAATCCTGTCGGCTGGGAGGTTCCGGGAACGATGACCGTCTCCTCAACCTCGTTCACAACTGTCTCTGTCCGTGTTGTGCCCGGAACCACATTTGTCACCGTGCTGGTGATTGTCTCCACAGCCCCGGTGTAGCGGTATTCAAACGTTGCCGTGTTCTCTTTCCCTTTTTCCAGTTTTATAATTTTACTGCTCTCTGTCGGTGTATAATCCGGAACAGTCACCGGAATGACCGTGATTGTTTCCTCTGCATTTCCATAGGTGATCTGCGGAGCCGCAATCTGTTCCTTTGTCTGACTGTCTATGAAACTCACCGTATAGGAAACCGGATCGATCAGACGTTTATAATCCAAAACATACTCTGTATTCCGCTCCACCACAGTTCCCACAACACCGTTAAAAGCTTTCAACCCATATGCTGCCTCTTTTTCATAGTGCAGGCAGTTAGAAAACCATGATGTCAGCCTTGCATCACTTTCCCAGCCAGGCACTGTGAAAGCAAGTGTATCTCCCTTTGCAACTTTTACCTTAATATAATTTTTTGTCACTTCCATCCCTTCGGAAACAGTGATCTTATCTATATCAAAACAAGCAATATTTCCTGCACGGAATGTCACTGTATACATTCTTTTTTCCACCACTTCTTTCTCTTCCGAAGCTTTCACCGTTGTCATTGGAAGCACCAGCGCCATGAAGATAAAAACCGTAAGAAAGCCCGTAATTATTTTTTTTACTTTTTTCATGACTTGCGCTCCACCTTTCTTTTTTTCACTGCGATACTAACAATCACTATACCTGCCACCAGAACTCCTGCAGATACCGTCACTGTCAGAGGATCTCCTGTCCTGACACCATTTGCCAGTGGAACAAGCTGTTCTGTGACAGTCTTTGGAATCACTTTCTTTACAACCTTTGTCACCACATTGTCTTCTCCGTACTCCGTCACATAATTTGTGATCACAACCGGCTTTCTGTCGTCTGCATAGTACGCCCGGAATTCAAATTCCATCGCACCTGCTACACGCGAATAATCAATTCCATCTGCGCTGTCCATGCCCTCGCCGTCTAAAGTCAATGTCACATAGACATCCGCCGACTCCCCCGGATCCAGAGCTGTCATATAACGATACTCATTCAATTCTGTAATTTCTGCTAAACCTTCGGCACTTGCCACATTTTCCGCATATCCACCGGCATCTGCATCCAGCAAAGATATCCTTCCGGTATCATTGCCGATCTCCACCTGAAACTCATATGCTCCGCCAGACGCTTTTCCTGCTTCTTCCAAAGCATCCGTTGTCTTCTGCGAAATAAAAAAAGATGCCTTATGACTGTTTTGATTCTCTATTTTAATGACAACGGTCCTGCTGTCTCCGGGTGCCATGCCATCAAAAGCACCGGCAAGTTCTGTCTTATCTTTTGTATACACAAGCTGATTTTCCTCTGTCAGCTGCACAGTCTGAATTTCCGCCGCACTGACCACCGATGAAAATCCACAAGTCCAAATAAGCAACAGAACGGCTGCCATGTTTTTTATTTTCATATGATCCAATCTCCTTCAACCGTTATCTTGTTTCTGAAACAGACAAAATCGTTCCATTTTCATCAAACTCCGGGAACACACCAAGCTCTGCTGCGATCGCATCTTTTGCGTTATTCGCCTGAACTGCCGTAACTTCGTATTCTAACGTATAGACTGCATCTGCAAATCCATTTCCCATAGATTCCTTAAAATAAATTCCGTCCATAAAGTTTGTTGTCGTCTGTTCTGGAGCCAGCGGCTTTGTGTAGTACATCACCATCTGCTCATCATCCTCATACCCGATGATCCAGTCCTGATTATGTACATAGATATCATCCGCCTCCCCTGCACTCACAAGTCCGCCGCTTTTTGTATCCCATGCATGATAAATGACTACTTTTACATACACATCATAACCATCCGGGATATCGTTTTGTACTGCCTTCGGCATGATGATCGTTTCCCCCGGCACGATCGTAACCGGTTCTTTTTCCCCGCCGTCTGCCAGTGCCACAGGTTGATCCCCGATCACCGTGACTCCCACACTCTTAATGGAAATATTTGCCACTGCCTTTTCACTTTTTGTATTCAGAGCTGCAAGCGTTCCGCCAACCATCGTTGCCAGGATCAATACTGCAGCGATTCCCATAAGCATGTATTTTTTCTTCACTCTCCATCTCCTCCGCTCATCCATTGAATTTTTTATAAATCCTTGTGTTATTATAGGTATCCCCGGTCACACAATGGTCACACGAATATTTTATGCAGCAGACCGCACGAAAAATGCACTTTGTTTCTTCAAGTACGCAAAAATACCTCCCGGCAGGTTCGGGGTTGTTACCCGTATCTGCTCAGGAGGTATCCTGTCATTTCAAAAATATTGATTTTTCTTCACATTTTAAGCAATCATTTTATATCCACTATCTCACATAGATATTGGAAAGATTGTCTAAAATCTCTCCTGCAACATCCGGTTTATTCATCGTGTAAATATGCACATGATTGACACCGTTGGCGATCAGATCAATGATCTGCTCTGTTGCATATGCAATTCCCGCCTGACGCATTGCTGCCGGGTTGTCTCCAAACCTGTCTACGATCGCAAGAAATCTCGGTGGAACCATATTGCCGGACAAAGATGTGATGCGTTTGATCTGGCTTGCGTTGGTGACAGGCATAATACCTGCTACAATTGGAACATCTATTCCTTTTTTTAATGCCTTGTACATAAAATTGTATAAAATGTTATTGTCAAAAAACATCTGTGTGGTGAGGAACTCGCATCCTGCATCCACTTTCTCTTTCAAATGGTCGAGATCTTCAAAAATCGTTGCTGCTTCCGGGTGTCCTTCCGGGTAGCATGCACCACCGATACAGAAATCACCCTGTGCTTTGATATCTGCGATCAGTTCACTTGCGTGCTTGTACTGATCCGGCAGCGGAAAATCTGCATTTGCAGGAATATCGCCACGGAGTGCAAGGATATTCTCGATATTTGCTGCCTTTAACTCCTCAATGACAGATGCCACCTTTTCTCTGGTGGAAGAGGCACAGGTCAGATGTGCCAACGCCGGAATGTTATTGTTACGTACTTCCTCTGCAAGCTTTACCGTATAATCAGATGTTCCACCTGTTGCGCCGTAAGTGACACTCATATATGCCGGCTTTAATGCCGCCATATCTTTTACGATATTTTTATAATTTTCCAGCTGCGCACCCTGTTTTGGTGGAAAAAGCTCGCAGGAAATCGTCACTTCATCTTTGTTTAATAATTCTGTTAATCTCATCTTTTTGTTCCTCAATCTTCTTTCTTATATATTAAAAACTTCTCAGTTTATCCGTTCCATCATCCACCGTATTCTCGATTTTTCGTATCTCCACAAAATAGGAATAGTTATCGTTTACTTTTACTTCACAGCGGTCACCTATTTTGTGTCCCAACAATGCTTTTCCGAGCGGCGATTCGTTACTGATCAGATTTTTCAGGGAATTGCCGCGGATGGTTGTGACAATTTTATAGGTTTCTTCCTCGTCATCATCCTCAAAATAGACCGTAACGGTATTGTTCATTCCGACTTCATCATCCGCAGAATCCGTAGAAATAATCTTTGCTGTCCTGATCATTTTCTCCAGATAACGGATACGGCTCTCATTCTGATTTTTGTCTTTTTTTGCTGCATGGTATTCAAAATTTTCACTGAGGTCGCCATGTGCACGTGCCTCTTTGACTGCTTCCAGCGCATTTTTTCTCACAACCAGCTTCCGATACTCAATCTCTTCTTCCATTTTTTTTATGTCCTGTTCGGTCAACTCGTCATACATGAATCCCAACCTCCATTTTCCATCTCTATCGGTACTGATCCTGTACCATTCTCATTATGATCTGCAGATCTGTCTCTTATAAAAACACCTGTTCTAATGCGATTTTCTCCGGCAGACAGCGTTCGATCACACTCCCTTTCCGGCAGACAGACAGCCAGACATCCCGTTTGACATTCCATGTTTTCAGATAATATTCTCCCACCTGTTCTTCCATCGTGGAAAAAGAATCCAAAGACATTGCGATCCCTGTTCCAACCGCCTTGATATAGGCTTCCTTCCTCGTCCATATTCCGGTAAAAGCCTCATCTGTCCAACATTTTTCCAGATATTTTCTCTCATCTTCTGCAAAAAAACGCTGTGCGATCTTCTGTTTTCCGGTGCGTATCAGCTCCACATCCACACCTACATCCTCTGTGCCAAAAACTGCTGCCACATACATGCCTGAATGGCTGAGGTTAAACATAAGCGGAAGCTGTTCTCCCTGTCCTGTCCCAAGATACGGCTTCCCATTTTTACCATAAACGAATCTTACCTGTTGCAAAGACCGTGTTTGTCCGGTCTGCTCCAACTCTGCTGCTGCAGGTGATCCCACAGATATTGTCTGCGTGTAACCATACTGCCGCAGACCGTATTCCAATAACAAACCTGCCCCAAAGGCACGAAGCCTGTCATCTTCATTTTTACATTGTTTTATTTTCTGTTGTCTGGCGCAGCACAAAAACTCCCACAACTGTGGTTGATCTGATCTGTCACGCAAGGCACTGATATCTGAATAAAACACACGCAGTTTTTTTTGCTTATCCACTACTTCTGATGCTCCTGCAGAACTTCTTTTTTTCGCCTTGTGGAATCCCAGACATTCTGCACACGTCTGGTCACGATCTCCGGAATAAACGGTTTTACAATGTAATCGCTTGCACCTAATTCCATCGTCAATACCTGTTGTTCTGTTGTATCATCCGCCGTGATGATCACCACCGGAATATTTAAGATCCTTGGATCATTCTTCCTTTCCTGCATAAACGTCTGTCCATTCATGCCAGGCATCATCAGATCTAACAGGATCATATCCACTTTATAATTCTGTTCCTCTAAAATACGAAGTGCCTCTTCCCCATCTCCTGCCTGCAGGATACGGTAATCTGTTTCAAAAATACTCTCCAGCGATGCCCGGTTAATCTCCATATCATCCACGACAAGCATGGTTTTCTCGTTTACCTCTTCTTCCATCAGTGCAAGACGGTACTTTGCAAGTTCATTGTCCATCTCCCGCTGGACCGTGATATCATCAATGCAGCCAAAAATAATATGGCGTTCCCCTACCCTGTTAATATACTTCAGGCGGAGCTTGATCCAGATTTCCCTGCCAGACTCGAGAAAACGTTTCACTTCACATTCCGCAGTGCTTTGATTTTCCACAACCTGTGCAAAAGTATCCATAAACCTTTCTCTGTCAACATGATCAATGGATCCCTCAATCTCTTTGTGCACACGATCTGTGTCATGATAACCAAACATGTCAAAATAAGCGTCATTTACACGCACCACTTCAATATTTCCGTCGCTGTACTCATAAATTGCGGCTGCCTGCATCATGTTGGAGAAAATCATTTCCATCTGCATATTCGCTGTCCAGATGGCATTCGTATCGTTGGATGTTCCTCTTGTCTCATCATCTTCAAAGTATGGCTGTTCATACAACAGCTTTTCATATTCTTTTACCGGCATTGGTCTTGCAAAATAAAATCCCTGCACATATTCGCATCCGATGCTGTGCAGAAACGATACCTGCTCTTTGCGCTCCGCACCCTCAGCTACGACCGGCATGTTCAGCCACTTTGCCATGCGGACTACCGATGCCAGAATGTTTTCACTCCTGCCATCATCTCCGGAGCCATCCAAAAACTTCATATCAATTTTCAGGACGTCAACCGCAATATCTTTTAGTACATTCAGCGAGGAATAACCGCTTCCAAAATCGTCCATTAAAATAGAAAAACCTTTTTTCTGCAGCTGCTCCATCATCTCTTTGATTGCTTTTGGGTTTCCTGTATATGCACTCTCTGTCAGCTCTAACTGCAGCCATTCCGGTGGAATATTGTATTTTTCTGTCAGTCCACAGATCACATCCACAATTTTGGGATTATAAAGACTTACACGCGAAATATTGACGGAAACCGGAAATATTTTTCTTCCCTCATCTCTCCATCCCGCAAGCAACTGGCATGTCTTTTCCCAGACATACTGATCCAGCTTCAGGATAAAACCGTTCCTCTCAAATACCGGGATAAATTCTCCCGGCGATATCATCCTGCCATCTGCTGTGATCCATCGCACCAAAACTTCTGCTCCTGCAATGGAATTTCGCTGAAGTTCATATTTGGGCTGCAAATACAGCACAAACTCTTCGTTCTTCAGCGCATTCTTCATATTGTTGATGATGCGCTGCTCCTTGATGATCTCCTCGCTCATCTCTTTTGTGTAAAAGAAATAGTTCTGGATATAATTTCCCTTACAGTTTTTGGATGCAAGATTGGCTTTGTCATACATTTCGTTGATGGAAAGATCACGGTTTTTCACAAGATATATCCCAAAGAAAGGCGTGATATCAAAATCCAGAGGATATTTTTCCATCTGATTCGTGAATTTCTTCACAAAGTCTGTGATCTCTTTCTCATTTTCATAAGAAAAGCATACCGCAAAAATATCTGCCTCAATTCTTCCATAAGTAATATAACGATATTCTTTTTCCACATTCTGCAGATAATCTGCCATATACTTTAATAAATTATCACCCTCATCCATTCCAAAAAAGGAATTGATCAGCTGGAATTTTTCAATATCGATCCTGATGAACACAAAATCTTCCGTACCGAAAATATTCAGCATATTTCTCGTATTATAAAAGAACTTTGATTTGTTCAAAATGCCGGTGAGCACATCATACTCCGCACGGTACTTTAATTCATCATCCACTCTCATCTGACTGCGCTCGATCACATTCTTTACACGAAAACGCACGATCATCGGATCATAAGGTTTCCGCATAAAATCCCATGCTCCGTATTCCAGACACTTGCACTCGATCTCATCATTGATGCCTCTCAACATCGCGATCACAGGTATATTCTGATATCTTACATCTTTGTGAAAAATTTCTAAGAGTTCCAGTCCGCTCATGTCCGGCATGATCAGGTCAAGAATGATCACAGTTACCGCCTGATACTTCTCCTCTAAAACTGCTAATGCATTCTGTCCATTTTCTGCTTCAAGCACGATATAATTGTCATTTAAAATTTCCCGCAATGCAGTCCTGTTATGTCTTGCATCGTCCACAATTAATATTGTATGTTTTCTTGTCATATGCCCTTGTGCCAGTCCTTCTCCATTTGTAGTGGTTTCAGCAACCTGTCAAATTCTTTTTTCTTCCGTACAAACCATATACTTATATGATAACAGACTTATTTTTTCTTTTCAATACAAGAATTTTTATCTGCCGTTTACTTAAAAATCCATGTAAGAGAGATACATCTCCTCAAAATCATTTTCTTCTGCCAGATTGATGACATCTGCCATGGTCTGGATCTTTTCAAGTTCGTCTTTTGAAATTCTGCCAAGTAAAACCTCTTTTGTCCCTGCAAGAACGGTATTTCCGACCGGGATCGTTTTCACCTCAAGTTCTTTTGGGATCAGTCCAATCCCTGCCGCCTTTGTGATATCTATCTTAGTTCCAAATCCACCTGCAAGATAACAGTCGTCCACTTCGTCAAACGCAATACCCGCTTTTTTTACTAAAATATCCACTCCTGCGCGGATCGCCGCTTTTGCCATCTGAATTTCCCGGATGTCATTCTGCGTGAATTTTACTTTTCCTGCCAGCTCATATCCGGTGTCAAAATAAAGATCCGAATATGTTCCATGTTCATCGATCATCTGATGTTTCCGGAGTTCATACACCAGATCGATCATACCAGTTCCGCAGATTCCGATTGCCTGCTGCTTCTTCTTATTTTCTCCATCTGCTTCACCGATCACCTGAAATCCGGCTTTCCCTGTCTCCTCCATGAAAACATGTGAGATCACTCCCGGAATGCCCGCCATGCCACAGGAAATATTTCCGCCTTCAAACGCCGGTCCTGCAGACGTGGACGTCACATACATATGACGGCAATTTCCAAGCACCATCTCCCCATTCGTTCCAATATCCAGCAGCAAATGATATCCTTCGGATCTGTGCATATTCATTTTTGCAATGCCAGCCATGATATCAGCCCCTACAAACGCTGAAATCCCAGGCAAAATCACAACTTTTGTATCCAATTCTTTCATTCCAAGAAAATCTGCAGCACTGCCTTCCATCCATGAAAGGTCAACTGGCAGAAAAGGCGCCACTCCCAGCGTCTCACATGAAAATCCGCGAAGCAGATGACACATCGTTGTGTTTCCTGCAATCACGATCCTTTGTATCTGTTGTTCCGTTATCTTTTCTTTTTGAAGGAGCTCCCTGATCAGTTTCTGAAGATCCTGCCGGATACACCGTTGTATCTCCCACTTTTTTCCACCATTAGATGCAGAAATTCTTGAAAGCACATCCGAGCCATAAGCTCTCTGGTGATTAACGGATACGGCAGTCTGGCAGTCTGCTTCTGTTTCCAGATTCACAAGCAGTGCCGCCAGAGTCGTTGTTCCGATGTCGATGCAGATTCCATAAAGTGCATTTTCTGTTTTCTCTGCCGTTCCTTCTGCTGTATTTTTCAGAATTTCTTCTGTTCTCTGATTCTCCCACTGCGAAAGGACTTCTATCGTTTCTTCCAGTTCCGGAATTTCAACTTTGTATTCTTCCGTTGGATATGACTGGCATGCCAGACGATAGCCTTGCTCCAACTGCTTTTCCGATAAAAACTCTCTATCCTGCTTCGTCGGTTCTGTTGCTCCGCTTTTGTACCGCACAATACATTTTCCGCAGATTCCATTGCCATTGCATGGAGCACTGATGTATTCATTTTTTTCCTGTAACATTTCCAGAAGATTTTTCTGTTGTTTTGATCTGTCTATAATCATTTTTTCCTTCACCTTGAAAAAGCAACAAATCAGCACAGCTTCCTCGATGGAAACAGTGCTGATTTTTATATTTTATAGTTTTTCAACTACGACTTTGCAACGTTTTTTACAGAATGCAATTCCATATGCAAGAATATCGTTTCGTCCATCCTCACGGAGTTCTGTGTCATATCTGTGATTCTTAATCTGCCCCATAGCTCGTTTACACGCCTTGTCAAGTTCATTCATGGAATGTGCGTATTTCAGTTCTATCACGATTCCCACATCTGGATTCTTAGGCTTAAGCAAAATATCTGCATATCCATCACCAGATTCTCTATTCGATTTAACCGCCCAGCCCGAATAATTTTTTAAAATACCGATCAGAATACCATGATAAAAAATCTCTTTTTCTTCGTTTCTTGCTTTCGTATCTAAAACGCTGATTGTTTCGCCAAGAAACATTGTAAGTTCCCGCTGGATGTCATCTGTCTTTCCTTCCAGAAAACCCCTGTTGATTTTTTCCGTAGATGCGTGGTCATTCGCAACTACCTGGTCAAACCAGTCACGGATTTGTAAAAGAAAGACTTCCCTGACTTCCTTGTTTGGAATGATCAATCTATACATCCCATTTTCTACATCACCATTTTTTGTGAGATATCCGGTTGTAAAAAGAACACTCCACAAATTATCAATGCTGTTATCAATCTCGTCGTAGGTCAGATCCAAACGGATTCTCTTTTCGACTGCCTCTCCCACAATCAATTGTTCGATTTCATCCTTTGTAGTTTTATCTGCCATGTCGATAAATCGTTTTACAAGATCATTTCCACTACTGTTAATCCAATATGCCTTTGGCTGCGATTTAGCCTCACTTACCAAATCGTCAACATAATTGATTACATCCCATGGGCAATAAATATCTGCATTACCAAAACGATAGCCATCATACCATTCCTTCACTTCTGTGAAATGCTTCTGCAGATTGTAGTCTTCCAGCAATTTTTTTACTTCTTCATTCGTAAAGCCGAATTCTTCATCATATCGAACATCGTCTGCCGAATAAACCTTAAAATTATTCAAGCCAGTAAAGATGCTCTCTTTGGAAACCCGAAGGCATCCTGTTAATACAGCAAACTGTAGAAAATCATTTGTTTTAAGTGCTTCACCGAACAATCCACGAATAAGTGCCACCATTTCTCTATAATAGCCATGCTGAAAGGACTTATCAAGTGGAACATCATACTCGTCGATCAAAACAATCGTTTTCTGACCATAGTGTTGATATAAAAGTTCTGAAATTTTCTTAAGTGAGAATTTCAGCTTCGTTGCAAGAGTAGTTTCCTGTTCCCCTTGAAGTGAAATCAAATCACGATATATATTCTTTTCGTCATTGTCCAGTCTGCTACTGTTCAGCAAGAACTTAAATCGTCTCACCTCGCCAGCAATCAACTCACACAGGGCAGACCGTGCTTCTTCAAATGTTAGTCCATCTACACCTTTGAGAGACAGAAATATAACGGGATACTTTCCCATATATTCCTTACAAAGTTCTTCATTCTGCGAAATATAAAGGCCATCAAATAATGCTGTGTCTGTTCCAATCTCGAAAAAGCTCTTAAGCATACTCATATTTAAGGTTTTTCCAAATCGGCGTGGTCTGGTGAATAAATTCACTTTACTCCAATTTTCAAGAAGCTGCTCTACCAATTTTGTTTTATCCACATAATAAAAGTCTAACTTCCGAATTTCCTGAAAGTTCTCAAAACCGACTGGAAGCTTTTTTAATTCCTGCATATTTTACACGCTCCTCCGAGGCTTTAGTCTTAGGATTGGGTTACATACAGCAAGGTAGACCTGTCCTAGTGTGGTTTAATTTTACCATTTAGTTTGACAAGTATCAAGCCGATAAGTCGTTGCTAAACAAAAATAACACCGATTTTCATATGTTAGTTTCTTTATGAACAAAAGCAAACGAGACATTTAAATGAATATTCAAAGAATCCGAGATTTGAGAGAAGATTCCGATTATACACAGGAATATATTGCAAAGCTTCTGAATGTAAACCAGCGCACTTATTCCAGATATGAAAATGGAGAACATGCAATTCCACTTACAATACTTTCTTTTCTTGCAGACATCCAAAAAACCCATATCAGCGAATCAACGCTGATATGGGTTTTTTTATACACAACCTTCTCCAAAGAATGAGTACTCTTATTTATTGCTGATAGCTGCCTGAGCTGCTGCTAAACGAGCGATTGGTACACGGAATGGTGAGCATGAAACATAGTCCAAACCAATCTTGTGGCAGAACTCTACGGAAGATGGATCTCCACCGTGCTCTCCACAGATACCAACATGAAGTTTTGGATTTACTGGTTTACCAAGTTTGATTGCCATATCCATTAACTTACCAACACCGTTCTGGTCAAGTTTTGCAAATGGATCGTTCTCGAAGATCTTTGTATCATAGTAAGCATTTAAGAACTTACCAGCATCGTCACGGGAGAATCCAAATGTCATCTGGGTTAAATCGTTAGTACCGAAGCAGAAGAAATCAGCTTCTGTAGCGATCTCATCAGCAGTAAGAGCTGCTCTTGGGATCTCGATCATAGTACCAACTTCGTACTCTAATTTAACGCCTGCTGCTGCGATTTCAGCATCTGCTGTCTCAACAACAACTTTCTTAACATATTTTAACTCTTTTACTTCACATACAAGTGGAATCATGATTTCTGGTTTTACTGTCCAGTCTGAATGTTTCTTCTGTACGTTGATAGCTGCACGGATAACAGCTTTTGTCTGCATCTTAGCAATTTCTGGATAAGTAACTGCAAGACGGCATCCTCTGTGTCCCATCATTGGGTTGAACTCATGTAAAGAAGCGATGATGTTCTTGATTGTCTCAACGGATTTACCCTGAGCTTTTGCAAGTTTCTCGATATCTGCTTCTTCAGTTGGAACGAACTCATGAAGAGGTGGATCAAGGAAACGAATTGTAACTGGGTTACCTTCCAATGCTTCGTAAAGTGCTTCGAAGTCTCCCTGCTGATATGGAAGAATCTTCTCAAGAGCAGCTTCTCTTTCTTCTACTGTATCAGAGCAGATCATCTCACGGAATGCAGCAATTCTGTCTTCCTCAAAGAACATATGCTCTGTACGGCAAAGTCCGATACCTTCTGCACCAAGCTCACGAGCTTTCTTAGCATCTGCTGGAGTATCTGCATTTGTACGAACTTTTAATGTTCTGTATTTGTCAGCCCATGCCATAACACGACCGAACTCACCAGCGATTGTAGCATCAACTGTCTTGATAGCTCCATCGTAGATGTTACCTGTTGTACCATCGATAGAGATGTAATCTCCTTCATGGAACTCTTTTCCAGCTAATGTGAATTTCTTATTTTCTTCGTCCATAGCGATATCGCCACATCCGGATACACAGCATGTACCCATACCACGTGCAACTACGGCTGCGTGGGATGTCATACCACCACGTACTGTTAAGATACCCTGGGAAGCCTTCATACCAGTGATATCTTCTGGAGAAGTCTCAAGACGTACTAATACGACTTTCTCTCCTCTTGCATTCCAAGTCTCAGCATCTTCTGCTGTAAATACAACTTTACCACAAGCAGCTCCTGGAGATGCTCCAAGACCTTTTCCAAGTGGAGTTGCAGCTTTTAATGCAGCAGCATCAAACTGTGGATGTAATAATGTATCTAAGTTACGAGGATCGATCATTAATACTGCTTCTTCCTCTGTCTTATGTCCTTCATCAACAAGGTCGCAAGCGATCTTTAATGCAGCTGGAGCTGTTCTCTTACCGTTACGGCACTGTAACATGTAAAGTTTCTTGTTCTCTACAGTGAACTCCATATCCTGCATATCATGGTAGTGATTCTCAAGAGTCTCACATACTTTTAAGAATTCAGCGTAAGCTTCTGGAAATTCCTGCTCCATCTGTGCGATTGGCATTGGAGTACGAACACCGGCAACTACGTCTTCACCCTGTGCATTGATTAAGAACTCACCCATAAGTTTGTTCTCACCTGTAGCTGGATCACGTGTAAATGCAACGCCTGTACCGGACTCGTTATTTAAGTTACCGAATACCATTGGCATTACGTTAACAGCAGTTCCCCAGGAATATGGGATATCGTTGTCACGACGGTAAACGTTTGCACGTGGGTTGTCCCAAGAACGGAATACAGCTTCAATAGCAAGTTTTAACTGCTCTACAGGATCTGAAGGGAAGTCTGTTCCTAACTGGTTCTTGTACTCAGCTTTGAACTGCTCTGCTAATTCTTTTAAGTCTGCTGCTGTGAGGTCGATATCGAATTTAACGCCTCTTTCTTCTTTCATCTTGTCGATAAGCTGTTCGAAATATTTCTTACCAACTTCCATAACTACGTCAGAGAACATCTGAATGAAACGTCTATAGGAATCGTAAACGAAACGCTCGAATGCTGGATCTGGGTTACCAGCGATCATAGCTGCTACTACTTCGTCATTTAAACCAAGGTTTAAGATAGTATCCATCATACCTGGCATAGAAGCTCTTGCACCTGAACGAACAGATACTAATAATGGATTCTTAAGATCGCCGAATTTCTTTCCGTTGATCTCTTCCATTTTCTTAACGCCTTCCATAGCCTGAGCCATGATCTCGTCGTTGATCTTACGTCCATCTTCATAATACTGTGTACAAGCCTCTGTTGTGATTGTGAATCCCTGTGGTACAGGAAGTCCGATGCTTGTCATCTCTGCAAGGTTGGCACCTTTACCACCAAGCAGGTTACGCATGGTCATGTCGCCTTCGCTAAACATATAAACCCATTTGTTTGCCATTTTATAATTCCTCCTAATATAAAATACTGTAACTTTTATTCAAACAGAGAGCATTAACCCCTGTTCTTGTCACAAGTATGCACGTTTTTCCAAAACGCACATACTTATAATACCACACATTAACCAAAAGGCAACAACTTTTTTGCTTCTTTTCGCCTATTTTTTATGCACATTTCACAATTTGAAATTCTATTCCATATTATGGAACTCTTACCATTCAAATTTCTTTGCAAAATATGCATCCAGATCTTCGATCTTGATACGCTCCTGCTCCATCGTATCACGGTCACGGACAGTCACTGCTCCGTCTGTCTCAGACTCGAAATCGTAAGTAACACAGAATGGGGTTCCGATCTCATCCTGTCTTCTGTAACGTTTTCCGATATTTCCTCTGTCGTCAAACTCACAGTTATATTTCTTTGCAAGCTGTGCATATACTTTCTCAGCGCCCTCATTTAACTTCTTGGATAATGGAAGTACACCGATCTTAACAGGCGCAAGTGCCGGATGGAAATGAAGCACGGTTCTCATGTCCGGTTTTTCCTCTGTACCAATGTTCTCCTCATCATAAGCAGCACATAAGAATGCAAGTACCACACGGTCAGCTCCAAGAGATGGCTCGATCACATATGGGATATATCTCTCACCTTTTTCATCATCAAAGTAAGTGAGATCCTGTCCTGATACGTTCTGATGCCGTGTGAGGTCATAGTCTGTTCTGTCAGCGATACCCCATAACTCGCCCCATCCAAATGGGAATAAGAACTCAATATCGGTTGTTCCCTTGCTGTAGAAGCTAAGTTCTTCCGGTGAATGGTCACGAAGACGCATCTCATCCTCTTTGATACCAAGTGTCTGTAACCAGTCACGGCAGAATCCTCTCCAATACTGGAACCACTCAAGATCAGTACCCGGCTCACAGAAGAACTCTAATTCCATCTGTTCGAACTCACGGGTACGGAATGTAAAGTTACCCGGTGTGATCTCGTTACGGAAAGATTTACCGATCTGACCGATTCCAAATGGGATTTTCTTTCTGGAAGTTCTCTGTACATTTTTAAAGTTTACGAAAATTCCCTGTGCTGTTTCAGGTCTTAAATAAACTGTGTTCTTTGCATCTTCAGTAACACCCTGGAATGTTTTAAACATTAAGTTAAACTGACGGATGTCTGTGAAGTTATGTTTGCCACATGTAGGACATGGGATCTGATGTTCCTCGATGAAATCTCTCATTTCTTCCTGTGTCCATCCATCCACAGAGCCCTTTAATTCAATGTTCTTCTCAGCAGCAAAATCCTCAATGATCTTATCTGCACGGAAACGCTCATGGCACTCTTTGCAATCCATTAACGGATCAGAGAATCCTCCGAGATGTCCGGATGCAACCCATGTCTGTGGATTCATAAGGATGGCACAGTCAACACCTACGTTGTAAGGGTTTTCCTGAATGAATTTCTGCCACCATGCTCTTTTTACGTTGTTCTTCAACTCTACACCAAGATTTCCGTAATCCCATGTATTTGCAAGACCTCCGTAAATCTCAGAACCCGGATATACAAATCCTCTTGATTTTGCAAGTGCTACGATTTTGTCCATCGTCTTTTCCATAATAAATTCCTCACATTCTATTATATTATTGCTGTATTATGCAATTATTTATAACTCGTACTTATGATTTATTGTATCATCGCGAGCCTATTTGTAAATGATATAAGTATAGACATCTGTACCGGATGAACCGCCGGAAAGATTTGTGACTACATCATTGCCGGAAGCTTCCTCTGTTCCTATGATCACTTCTCCCTCAATGACATCCCCTGCGTCTTCCGTACTTTCTGTCTCCAAGACGGCCTCTGTGGATGGTACTTCTTCTGCTTCCGTGATCCAGGTTTTCTCGATTCCGGTTCCCTCTTTAATGGAAACAGAATCTTTTCCTGTCACCGTCACGTTATCGCAGGAAACATATAAAATTTTGCCGTCAATCTTCACATCGGTATTTGCCTTAATAATGACAACTTTCAGATCTTCCTGTGCGAGAATATCCCATCTCGTCACTCCCGTGACACTGCCGTCTTTATCCACGCCCGCAAAATCTGTGTCAAAATCATACCCGGCAGCCAATGCCTGCACGATTTTACCCTCATACAATTCCACACCATTAAACGCTGTATAATCATCCACCGTTTCATAGTCCATCCGGAGTTTTGCTGTGCCATCTTCCACGGTCAGATCATCCACTTTTACAGAATTTTTTCCATTCTCTGTATTGTACTCCTCCACTGCGGAATCCACAAACTCTTTCAGCTCCGTCTCATCATAATAAGACTGGTCAAGCTGTTCCACATCCATTGAAACTACTTTGCCATGTTTTGAAACATAAACGGTATTTGTGTCTGCCTCCAGACTGGAACCACACCCGGCGAGCATACCTGCGCAGATCATGATTGTCAGTCCAATACACCCTAATCTCTTCATGTTACAGACTCCATCCTCTTTCTATTTCATTCAATGTTAATCTTGGATATTATACAATTTTTATATCATGTTTTCAACCTCTTCCAAAATTTTTAATGATTTAAAAGAATGGTTGATATAATATTTCATGTATTCCCTGATACACTGCTGTAATTCCCACAATACCTGATCGGATACAGAAAACGTGTAAAGTTTTGCAAGCTTTGCTGTCATAATATACTGCATGGTATAGACTGTGGATTCCTGCACTTTCTGATAGGTCGGCAACGCCGCCATATTTTCAGGTTTCCGCCTTAACTCATTCACGCAGTGATCGCAAAGCATGCGCGCCGTCTTTCCCGAAAACCAGTGCAGTGCCTCTTTTTTTCCGCATTTTGTGCACCCGAACACATTCGGTGCTTCCCCGTTGATTGTGAGTGTCCGGAGTTCATAGATACATCTCACAAGCCGGTTGGAAAAAGCAGGGCTTTCGAGCGCCCGGAGTGTCTGGTAAAGCAGTTTTAACATTTCTGTCTCATCGTTATTTTCCTGACAATAATAATCTGCAAATTCCAGAAAATAAAATCCATAATAGGCAGCGTTGAAATCTGCTGCAAGCTCCCGGAAATAATTCTGGATGGACACTTTGGCAACTGTATATGTAGAACGTCCCTCGAAAAGTTCAAATTCCCCGAAGGAGAAAGGATTTGTCGCAGCTAAAAACTGACTGTTTGGTTTTCTTGCCCCTCTGGCAAATGCTGTGATTTTTCCTCTCTCCCTCGTGAGCAGTGTTATTCTTTTGTCATAATCGCCAATCGGCATCGCATTTAAAACCATTCCGGTCATTACAAGGTTCTGCCCCATTCTGCCTTACTTCCTGCTCTCTGTCACTCTCTTTTTCTCTGCATATCTCCAGATAATCGTCAATCCGTCCTGTTTCCCAAAAAGTGTTCCAGGTTTTCTCCATCGTTTTTCCCTCCTGCCATCTGTATACAGATAGGATTTGCGTTGTGAAAAACCTTATACACGTTAAATATTGGCAACGGTTTAAATTTCGTCCTTATTGTATCCAAAATTTTTGATCAGAAAATCGCTGTCACGCCAGTCTTTCTTCACTTTCACCCAAAGTTTCAGATTTACTTTTGTATCCAATAACCGCTCGATCTCGTAACGCGCATTGCTTCCGATTTTTTTGAGCATTGCACCGCCTTTTCCGATGATAATTCCCTTGTGGGAATCACGCTCGCAGACGATCGTTGCGTCAATGTCAATGATATTCTGTCCCTTTCTGCCCTTCATCCGGTCGATATAAACGGCAATTCCATGCGGAATCTCATCATCGAGCGCATGCAGTGCCTTCTCACGGATGATCTCCGCAACAATAGCGCGCTCCGGCTGGTCGGTGACCGTATCCTCATCATAGAACTGCGGTCCATACGGCAGATATTTGAAAATCATGTCAATGACCGTGTCCAGATTCTTTGCACGCAGTGCAGACGCCGGAATAATCTCCGCAAAATCGTACACTTTGCGGTATGTGTCAATATATTCCACGATTTTTTCACGGTCTACGGTATCCACTTTATTGATGATCAGAATGACCGGTGTTTTTACTTTTTTCAACTGCTCGATAATGTGCTGCTCGCCGGCTCCGATAAAATTAGACGGTTCCACAAGCCATAAGATCACATCCACCTCATTTAAGGTATGCTCTGCCACATTTACCATGTACTCCCCAAGTTTATTTTTTGCCCTGTGGATCCCCGGTGTATCCAGAAATACGATCTGCCCACGTTCCATATCCGTATAGACCGTCTGGATGCGGTTTCTGGTCGTCTGCGGTTTGTTCGATGTGATTGCGATCTTCTGTCCGATCAGATGGTTCATTAATGTGGATTTTCCCACGTTTGGTCTTCCGATGATCGTCACAAATCCGGATTTAAATTTTTCGTTCATAAACTTCCTCTCTTTGTATTTATTTACTCAGATAATTGTAAATTTCACAATCATCGTTCTGATTCATTCAAGTGTTTTACTTCCCCAAACATTCCTTCACTTGCCTGCAAGGTTTCCTCATTTCCGACTACACAGAGATTATTCTCTGCGAGAACAGATGCGATCATATCCCGGAGTCCCCGGATATCCTCCTGCGTCGCACCGATCACCTGATCACGCTCTTTCTGGATCTCTTCGTACGAAATATTCTGTAAATAAGCTGCCATGGACCGATCGCCCTTCGTGCTTGGATTCATTGGCACATCCATATCACTGATCGTCCCGATGATATATTTTGTCATGTCACGTTCATCCGCAGTAAACTGCTCAATATATGCAGGGATTCCGTCATAAATCTCATTTGTTTTTTCCAGATTTGGATCACGGTAAGAGACAAAATAAGTGTCTCCATTCTTCATATAACCGTTCATGCAGCCGTATGCTCCGCCTTTCACACGGATATTGATCCAGAGGTAATCATACTCCATGATCACTTTTAAAATGCGCAGTGCACCGTGATAGTCAAAGCCATGTGCACGGAAATTTCCGGCTCTCGCCACATACAGCACCTGGGAGGCATCCATAAATCCCTCATTCTTCCGGACCGGGACGATCTCTGCCTGTTTTTCCTCCCCGGAAGTTTCATATAACATTGGAATAAATTTTTCCAGCTCTGTTTCTACGATAGAAAGCCCGTCTTTTTCGCAGGTGACGCTGACCAGAAGATGTTCTTTTGTAAAAATTGAGGAAACCATCTCTTTTAGTTTTGCGGTCAGTGCTTCTTTTCTCTCATCAAAATGTGCTTCCAGATCACACAGCGTCTCATAGAATGTGATCGTATCTTTGTAAGCAGCCGCCTTGGAAAAATAAGTCATGGCTCTTGTCGAAGCCACGGAATGTCCGGCGGAACTGATGCTTACCTGAAGTCTTGATTTCAACTCGGCAATAATCTCATACAGACGCTTTTCATCATCAATGTTTGAGGTGAAAAGCATTTCTTTCATCAATGTAGCTGCTTCCGGCAATTTGTCATATAATGCCTTGGTGCGCACCTCAAATTTCACCTGATAATCATCTTTATCCTTCACGCTCGGATACACACCGATCGTACTGCTGATTCCTCCGGTATGAATGTTCACCTCATTTGCAAAATCCGCATAGGAATAATTTTTTGTATCCACATAGCCAAGTACCGCCTTCAATACGCCAAGATACGGAATGTCCTCTGCCGGAACGTGCGCAATATCAAACAACATGGTCAGATAAATGATCCCATTCGAATAAATATCATGGTGTACCACCGGGATACCTTTCACTGAAAGTTCTGTATTATAAAAAGGTGCTGCCTCCTTTTTCATATCAGAGCGCGCAAGCATCGGAATTTTTTCCAGATCTTCTTTTGGAGAAGGTGTCTCCTGATATTCCTTCAGGTGTTTTGTATCTGCGATCAGCTTTCGGATCTCATCTTCTGATAACCCCGCTTTATATTCCGCAAGTTTTTTCTCTAAGGCAGCCTCATTTTTTGCATTTAAGCCTTTCTCAGGTTCAATGATTACAACAGATGCATGCCTGTTATTTAATAAATACTTCTGAATCAGCTGCTCAAAATAATCTGTCTCCACCTGCTCTTTTAAGAAACGGTAAGTATCTAATGCCTCCAGATGAAGGAATGGACGCATATCATCATAAAGCCAGCTGTCCAGACACTGGATCCCATATAAAAGTCCTTTTGGGAAATGTCCGAAATCAGCCTCACGGTAACGGAATTCAGAACTATTGATCCCTGCCAGCAGCGATTTTTTATTTAATCCATTTTTTACAAGCCCTTCTAATGTCTCACGGATGACAGCCAGAAAATGCTCTTTTTCCTGCGGATTGGTATTTTTTGCAATCACAGAAAATGTCGGCTGCAGCGTTCCACTGTCATATCCGCCTGTGATCTCTGAACCGATCCCGGCATCGATCAATGCCTGTTTTAACGGTGCTCCCGGCGCACTGACCAGCGCATAATCCAAAATATCAAATGCGAGATACAATTTCTCGTCCAGTGCTGTTTCTATCACCGTGTTATAAGAAAGATAGGTATTGTTTTCTTCGGATTCCGTGGAAGAAATGGAATACTTATGTGTCACTTCGATTGGTTTTTCAAATGGTTTCTGAAGCTTTATCTCTGAATCAAGCCCGATTGCCTCATATTTCCCCAGATATGCTTCATCCATCCACGCAAGCTTCTCTGCCACATCCATATCTCCATAGAGATAAATGTAGGAATTACAAGGATGATAATATCTGCGGTGGAAATCCAGATATTCCTCGTAAGTCAGTTCCGGAATATGCAGAGGATCTCCGCCGGAAACGTTTGCATAAGTCGTGTCCGGAAAAAGGGATGTCATGATCTGACGGCTTAAGACATCATCCGGTGAGGAAAAAGCGCCTTTCATCTCATTGTATACAACACCGTTGATGGTCACCGGAGCATCCTCGCTCTCTAATTCATAGTGCCATCCCTCCTGCTGGAAGATCTCCTGATATTTATAAATATTCGGATGAAAAACCGCATCCATATAGACACTCATCAGATTCTGGAAATCTTTATCATTGCAGCTTGCGATCGGATAGATTGTCTTCTCCGGATAAGTCATTGCATTCAAAAAGGTGTTCAAGGAACCCTTCACCAGTTCCACAAAAGGATCTTTGACCGGATATTTGTCAGAACCACACAAAACAGTGTGCTCAATGATATGTGCCACCCCCGTGGAATCCTCCGGCGGTGTGCGGAAACCGATATAAAAGACCTTATTGTCATCATCGTTGGAAATCACTGCGATCCGCGCTCCGCTTTTTTTGTGGCGGAGAATGATTCCTTCGGAATTGAGATCTTTGATCGGGCGTTTTTCTAAAATTTCATATGCCTGTAAATCTTTTAACTGCATCTGTCTGTCCTCTCTCTAATACATACTGTTCTATAGTATACCACACTTCGCGGCATTATCCTATTTTTATCTTCGAAAATTTCTGAAACAAAAAAAGACTGTAACAACCATTCCCTATTCTTAAGGAATACCGTGTTACAGTCCCCCGCTTTTCAGATTCTCATCTATGAATTAGCCGATGCGTCTTACATTTGCTGCCTGAGGTCCTTTTGCTCCCTCTGTCACTTCAAATTCAACTTTTTCACCGTCTTTTAACTCTTTGAATCCATCCATGTCTAATGCAGAAAAATGAACAAATACATCGTTACCATCTGCGTCGGAAATAAATCCGTAGCCTTTTTTTGCATTAAACCATTTTACAGTTCCCTGCTGCATAACAAAATCCTCCTAATACCTCTAAAACCTTTTTGTAAATTTGACATGTTTTTGTGCATGTCACACAAATTGAAGTTAGCATACATCGGATTTTTTGTCAACAACTATTAATAAATTTTACTGCTTGATCTGCACATCAATCTGCTGATACGGAATCGAAATATGATTTTCATCCAGTGCATATTTGATATTTTCCATCAACCGCCACTTCGTATCCCAGTAATCTGCTGTTTTGACCCAGATCCGGATACCAAGGTCCACCGAAGATGCACCAAGATTATCTACGAACACCACAACGTCCTCTTCCGGCAGTCTTGCCGGATCATTTCTGCCGATCTCATATAAAATATTTTTTGCAGTACGGATATCTGCTTCATAACCAATACCTACCACAATGTCCACCCGCCGTTTATCCATATGCGATACATTGACCAGGCTGCTGTTGGACAGATTACCGTTTGGAATCACGATCATTTTATTGTCTACGGTCTTTAACTTGGTATAGAAAACAGAAATCTCGTATACCGTTCCTTCATTTGAGCCCTCAATGATATAATCTCCTACCACAAAAGGTTTTAGCAAAAGGATCAGCACTCCGCCTGCAAAGTTGGAGAGACTTCCCTGCAGTGCAAGACCAACCGCCACACCACAGGAACCGAGCACTGCCACCGCTGAGGTAGTTGCTATCCCAAACAGGCTTAAGATTGTCAGGATCAGGATAAAATACAGTGCATATTTCACGACTGCAGACAGGAACTGTATCACTCCGACATCTGCATTTCTGCGCTCCATCGTTTTTCTTACGATCTTAACGATCAGACCGATCAGTTTAGCTCCCACTGCATATACGATGACCGCAATGACAACCTGCAGTGCAAAATTCAAAAGATCCGGAACAAGGTTTTGAAAATAAGTGCGGAGAATCCCGGGATTTTTTGCAACCTCCTGAAGATTTTCCTGCGCTTCGGCAATGGCTTCCACTGCCTCTGTTGTACCAACTGTCAGCAACATTTTTCTGCCCTCATTTTTTATTTTACTTTACGGACTTTTAAGACGCCCTCAATGTTCTCTAACTTCTGAATGACTTCATCTGTTACAGGTGAATCCACATCGATCAATACATATGCATAATCACCTTTGGATTTGTTTGTCATTCCTGCAATGTTCATTCCGGCATCTCCCAATGTTGTGGAGTACTGACTGATCATACCACTTACATTCCGATGCAGGATACCGATTCTTCCTGCGGTAGTACATGCGCCCATAGAACAATCCGGGAAGTTCACGGAATGGACAATGTTACCATTCTCCATATAATCACGGATCTCTCTGACTGCCATGATCGCACAGTTATCCTCTGACTCTGCGGTAGATGCTCCAAGATGTGGTGTCACAATACATCCCTTTGCTCCGACTGTGGTTGGATTTGGGAAATCAGATACATATTTTTTGATTTTTCCGGCAGCTAAAGCTTCCACCATAGCTTCTTCATCCACAAGAAGGTCTCTGGCAAAATTTAAAACAATTGCATTTGGTTTCATCATGGCAATTGCTTCTGCATTGACCATCTTCTTTGTAGAATCCAAAAGTGGAACATGAATCGTAATGTAATCACACTCTCGGTAAATATCTTCCACATTGCTGATATGTTTGACACTTCTGGAAAGATTCCATGCTGCACTGACGGAAATGTATGGATCATATCCATATACATCCATACCCATATGGATGGCTGCGTTGGCAACTAACACACCGATAGCACCAAGTCCGATGACGCCGAGTTTCTTACCTGAAATCTCAGTTCCTGCAAAGTTCTTTTTCTGTTTTTCTGCTGTTTTTGCAATGTTCTCATCATTCTGATTTGCAAGGCACCAGTCGATACCACCTACAATATCACGGGATGCATAAAGCATTCCTGCAAAAACAAGTTCTTTTACACCGTTTGCATTTGCCCCCGGAGTATTGAATACAACGATTCCTTTTTCTGCACATTTATCAAGAGGAATGTTGTTGACACCAGCTCCTGCCCTTGCTACTGCAAGCAGGCAATCCGGAAGTTCAAGATCATGCATGGCAGCACTTCTTACGAGTGCTGCGTCTGCCTGACCTAAGTCCTCTACTTTTTCATAGTCGTTTGAGAAAAGATCTAATCCTACGGATGCAATTGGATTTAAGCAATTATATTTGAACATTATGCATTTTCCTCCTCAAACTTCTTCATGAATTCTACTAATTTTTCAACGCCCGCTTTCGGCATTGCATTGTAAATGGATGCTCTCATACCACCTACGGTACGATGTCCTTTTAAGTTTACGAATCCGGCTGCTGCTGCCTCTTTTACAAACTTGGCATCTAACTCTTCATTGCCGGTCACAAATGGAACATTCATAAGGGAACGGTCTTCTTTTCTTACAGTTCCCTTGAACAGGCTGCTCTGGTCTAAGAAATCATATAAGATTTTTGCTTTCTCTTCATTGCGCTCTTTCATCACAGAAAGCCCGCCCATCTTCTTTAACCATTTGAACACTTTGCCACAGATATAAATATTGTAGCAAGGTGGTGTATTGTAAAGGGAATCATTATCTGCCTGTGTTTTCCACTTTAACATGGTTGGGGTTCCCGGAAGGACATCATCGGTAATTAAATCCTCACGGATGATCGCGATCACAACTCCGGCAGGACCGATATTCTTCTGAACGCCGCCGTATACAACTCCATAGTTTGTGACATCCATAGGTTCAGACAAAAAGCAGGAGGATACATCGGATACTAAAATCTTGCCCTTTGTGTTTGGAAGTTTTTTGTATTTTGTTCCGTAAATTGTGTTGTTTTCACAGATATATACATAATCCATATCGTCTGTGATTGGAAGATCCGAACAATCCGGGATATAAGAGAATGTCTCATCTGCAGAAGAAGCAAGTTCAACTGCCTCTCCGTAGATTTTTGCTTCCTGAAATGCTTTCTTTGCCCACTGACCAGTTAAGATATATCCGGCCTTGCGGTTTTTCATCAGGTTCATAGGAACCTCTGCAAAGAACTGTGAAGCTCCGCCCTGTAAAAACAGTACCTTGTAATTGTCCGGGATATTTAACAGATCTCTTAAATCCTGCTCTGCCTCTTTGATGATGTTATCATACACTTTGGAACGGTGGCTCATCTCCATAACAGACATTCCACTGCCCTGATAGTCCAACATCTCATCTGCTGCTTCCTTCAATACTTCCTCTGGCAGAACGGCTGGTCCTGCGGAAAAATTGTAAACTCTGCTCATAATCATTACTCCTCCTGTTTCTTTTTCAAGTCATCCCCGGTAAAAGCAGAACTGATCGCTTCACCCGGAGCAACCATCGGCCATACCTTGTCATCACTATTTATGATACAGTCTATTACAACCGGGGTATCAGATGCAAGTGCTTTCTTCAGAGCTTTGTTAAACTCTTCACGATTCGTTGCCCGATAGCCCGCTGCACCCATGGCTTCCGCCAATTTCACATAATCTACACCGTCATCTAAAACGGTTGCAGAATAACGTTTCTCATAAAACAAATCCTGCCACTGTCTGACCATTCCAAGTACATGATTATTAATGATCACTTCGATGAGTGGTAACTTTTGTCTCACTGCGGTTGCAATTTCATTCATATTCATACGGAAACATCCGTCTCCGGCAATATTAATGACCTGTTTCTCCGGGCATCCGATCTGTGCACCGATCGCAGCGCCAAGACCATATCCCATTGTTCCAAGACCGCCGGATGTCAGAAGTGTTCTCGGTTTTTTGTATTTGTAATACTGTGCCGCCCACATCTGATGCTGTCCTACTTCCGTCACAATGATGGCATCCCCATTTGTCTCTCTATAGATTTCCTCAATGACATAAGGACCTGACAATCCGGTTTTTGGATAAGTCAGTGGATACTTTACTTTGTAATCCATGATATGTGTGATCCATTCCGTATGGTTCATCTGTGTCAGCCGCTCATTCACACGAAGCAGGATCTCTTTGATATCACCGATCACGGACGCATCCGTCTGGATATTTTTATTAATCTCTGCCGGATCCACATCAAACTGTAAAATATCTGCCTGGCTTGCAAATTTCTTTGCATTGCCAAGTACGCGGTCCGAAAATCTTACGCCGATGGCGATCAGAAGATCACATTCACTGACTCCGAGATTGGATGCTTTTGTTCCATGCATTCCAAGCATTCCGGTATAAAGATCATCCTCTCCGTCAAAAGCTCCTTTTCCCATGAGTGAATCACAGACAGGCGCATCTACCATTTTGACAAATTTCTTTAATTCCTCACTGGCGCCGGAGATCACGGCTCCACCACCGACAAATATGTATGGTTTCTTTGCCTTCTGGATCATCTTGACCGCTTTGTTTAAGTCTTCCTCTGTGATCGTCTGTGAAATTCCTGAGATCACTTCCGGCTCTTTTGCCTTGTATTCCGTCTTCGCTGCCGTGATATCTTTTGGGATATCCACAAGAACCGGGCCCGGTCTTCCGGTCTGCGCAATTTTAAACGCACGGCGGATCGTGTCTGCCAGTTTATGAATATCCTTTACAATAAAGTTATGTTTTGTGATCGGCATTGTGATTCCCGCAATGTCGATCTCCTGAAAACTGTCTTTTCCAAGTAATGGAACATTTACATTGCAGGTGATCGCCACCACTGGAACAGAATCCATATATGCGGTTGCGATTCCGGTGACAAGGTTCGTTGCCCCCGGTCCGCTTGTTGCAAAACAGACACCTACTTTTCCCGTACTTCTCGCATAACCGTCCGCTGCATGGGACGCACCCTGCTCATGGGAAGTTAAAACATGTCTGATCTCATTCTGATGTTTATATAATTCATCATATACATTTAAGATAGCGCCGCCCGGATATCCGAATACAGTATCAACCTTCTGTTCTTTCAGACATTCGATCACGATCTGCGCACCTGTTAACTGCATTCTCTAAATCCCCTTTCGTGTTTCCATATCTAATTGCTTCACCAATGCTTCCAAAATCCGGAAAGCACACATGAACCTCTTTTCTTTAATCATTCTTTCCCGGAATCTGTAAGATTGCTCCTCGGTTGCCGGATGTTACCATAGATGCGTAACGCGCAAGGTAGCCGGTGGTAACTTTTGGTTCTCTTGGCTGCCATTTTGCCTTACGTGCCGCCATCTCTTCATCGGACACTGCAATATCCAGGGTCATCTCAGGGATATTGATTTTGATGATATCTCCCTCTTCCACAAGAGCGATCGGTCCGCCAACTGCTGCCTCCGGTGACACATGACCGATGGAAGCTCCACGGCTCGCACCGGAAAAACGTCCGTCCGTGATGAGTGCCACGGAGGAACCTAATCCCATTCCTGCAATTGCGGAGGTTGGATTTAACATTTCTCTCATGCCCGGTCCGCCTTTTGGTCCCTCGTAACGGATCACGACAACGTCACCTGCCACGATCTTTCCACCTTTGATCGCAGCAATCGCATCTTCCTCACAGTCAAACACTCTTGCCGGACCTTCATGCACCATCATCTCATCTACCACTGCGGAACGCTTTACAACGCCTCCATCCGGGGCAAGATTTCCTTTTAATACTGCAAGACCACCTGTCTTACTGTATGGATTGTCAACCGGACGAATTACCTCCGGGTTCTTATTCACTGCATTTTTAATATTTTCTCCGACTGTTTTTCCGGTAACGGTCATACAGTCTGTGTTGATCAGTCCAATGTCTGCTAACTCTTTCATAACGGCATAGACACCGCCTGCCTCATTTAAGTCCTCCATATAAGTCGGTCCTGCCGGTGCTAGATGACAGAGGTTCGGTGTTTTTTCGCTGATCGGGTTAGCAAAAGATATATCAAAATCAAAACCTACTTCGTGGGCAATCGCAGGAAGATGTAACATACTGTTTGTAGAACATCCCAATGCCATATCTACGGTCAGGGCATTTAAGATTGCTTCTTTTGTCATAATATCTCTTGGTCGGATATTCTTATTGTACATATCCATGACTGCCATTCCTGCATGTTTTGCAAGTTTGATACGCTCTGAATAAACTGCAGGGATGGTTCCATTTCCGCCTAATCCCATACCGAGTGCTTCTGTCAGACAGTTCATCGAGTTTGCGGTGTACATTCCTGAACAGGAACCGCAGGTTGGACAAACTTTCTCTTCATACTCTTTTACTTCCTCCTCCGTCATCGTTCCTGCTGCGTAGGAACCGACTGCCTCAAACATAGAGGAAAGACTTCTCTTTTTGCCGTGCACATGACCTGCAAGCATTGGTCCACCGGATACGAATACAGTCGGAACATTGATTCTTGCTGCTGCCATCAAAAGTCCCGGAACGTTTTTATCACAGTTTGGAACCATGACAAGTGCATCGAACTGATGTGCGAGTGCCATACACTCGGTGGAATCTGCGATCAGATCTCTTGTGACAAGAGAATATTTCATCCCGATATGTCCCATTGCAATTCCATCGCACACTGCGATCGCCGGGAATACAACCGGCACACCGCCTGCCTCTGCAACGCCTAATTTCACTGCATTTACGATTTTATCCAGATTCATATGACCCGGTACGATCTCGTTGTAGGAGCTTACGATACCTACCATTGGTTTTTTCATTTCTTCTTCTGTAAAGCCCAGTGCGTTAAAAAGACTTCTGTGCGGAGCCTGCTGCATCCCTGATTTTACATTATCACTCTTCATATTCTATCATTCCTTTCCCTCACCTGAAATTATCATTCAGCCCGGATATTCCTCCTCAGGTGATACCATTCCATCTTTCTGTATTAAATACGCTCACAGATCAGATCGCCCATCTGTGATGTGCCAACCTGTGTTACATATGCTTTCTTTGCATCTTCCTGCGGCATAATGTCGATCGTGCGGTAACCGTCTTTTAACACCTGTTTGACGGCTGCTTCTATCGCATCTGCCTCTTTATCAAGATCAAACGTATAGCGGAGCATCATCGCTGCGCTTAAAATCGTTGCGATTGGATTGGCAATTCCTTTTCCTGCGATATCCGGTGCAGAACCGCCGCTTGGCTCATACAGACCAAATTTGGTATCGTTCAGACTTGCGGAGGATAACATTCCGATAGAGCCTGTCACCATACTTGCCTCGTCTGATAAAATATCTCCAAACATATTCTCTGTTAAAATGACATCAAACTGTTTTGGATCTTTGACAAGCTGCATTGCGCAGTTGTCTACGAGCATATGCTCATAAGTAACTTCCGGATAATCCTTTGCGACTTCTTCCACTACTTTTCTCCATAATCTGGAGGAATCTAAAACATTTGCCTTATCTACGCTTGTCACTTTTTTTCTGCGCTTCATGGCGATATCAAATCCGCGCTTTGCGATTCTTCTGATCTCGTTTTCATTGTAAGTAAGTGTATCGGTTGCAGTTATCACACCATCAACCATCTCCGTCTTTCTCGCCCCAAAGTAAAGACCTCCGGTCAGTTCGCGCATGATCATCATATCAAATCCATCTCCGATAATATCGTCACGGAGCGGACAAGCTTCTTTCAATTCTTCATATAAATAAGCAGGTCTTAAATTTGCAAATAAATTCAAAGACTTTCTCAATTTTAACAGTCCTGCTTCCGGTCTTAATTCCGGAGCCAGTTTGTACCATGGGGAAGTCTGTGTGTTTCCACCGATCGATCCCATCAGAACTGCATCCGATGCCTTTGCAGCTGCAATTGCCTCATCGGTAAGCGGCACGCCTGTCGCATCGATCGAACATCCTCCCATCAGAATATCCTGATACGTAAACGAATGTCCGTATTTCTCCCCTGCTTTATCTAAAACTTTTTTCGCCTCTGCCACGATCTCCGGTCCGATTCCATCGCCTGAGATCACACCAATATGACACTCCATATCCAATCCCTCTTTTCTTTCAATTCACAGCCTGTCTGTGCACCTCTGTGAATCCGTATCTTTTTCACTTTAGCACAGTAATTGCCGACAGTATTTATAAAGACTATAATATAGTATCTTTGGAAACATTTCAACTATCATTGCTATTTTTCTTTTTCATAATAGTCATAACTGTTACCTATAGAAAATACAGCTTATCATTCCTCACATACATAATGATAAACACTTTCGTATAATTCTGTGCGCACGCTCTGAAACTCATCCTCTGAAAGCGGTTCCGGTGCTGACATGATCCGCAGGGGGATTTCATGCCGGTCTTCTCCCATCGGCGGCTGGATATATGGATATTCGTTAAAAGTGAACCCATGCCGCTCATAAAATCCTATTCTTCTTTTTTTCAGGGAATCCTCCGGCAATTCCACCTCCAGAACAACTTTTCCTGCTTTCTGCCTTGCCAGTTCCTCTAACATTTTTCCGCCGATCCCACTGTTTCTTGCTTTCTCACTGACTGCAAAATGCTCGATAAAGACAAATTCCGCAAACTCCCAGACTGCTAAAAATGCCAGAAGCCCTCCCTCGTTTCTTACACCGAGCAGCTCATATTTTTCTTCATCCAGAAGTTTTTGCTGCCCTTCCTTTTTTCTTCTCTCATCTGCCGGAAAACTCTGTTCCATAATACGATAAACTTCTTCAAAATCACTTCTATCCAGCTTTTCAAGACAAACCATTTTCTTTCCCTTTCATCATCATATTTTGATCCGGATCATGCGTGAAACAGCAGCTCCATAAGCAGCCCGCTTCCCTGATGCTCTTTCAGATACAGATAAGACGCCGGCAACTGCCGACGTCTTATGATAAAGCACTCTATTTACATTATGCTTCTTCCGGTTTTTCAACTGCTGCAATTGCAGATTTCTGCATTGGGATACGGCAGTTCTTGTTGCTTCCAAACTCAACAATGACTGTATCGTCTGTGATATCAATAACTGTACCGTAGAAGCCACTTGTTGTCAAAACAGTATCTCCTGTTGCAAGTTCCGATAACATTGCATTTTTCTTCTGAGTCTCTTTCTTCTGTGGACGGATCATGAAGAAATACATAAATGCAAATAAAATAACTAACCAAAGGATCATTCCACCCATTCCTGCTGCGGATGATGCTCCTGATGATGCCAAGATTGATAACATCTTTCTTCCTCCTAAAAACTTATTGCTCTCTAATATCGTATTTTGATATTTTTAGAAACTATAAAACATTGTACACAAAACCTTGCGTTTCGGCAAGCTTTTCCAATTAATTTTATAAAATATTTAGTCTTAGACAATATCTGTCCTTTTAATAGAACTTCTTCTGTCCGCTCATTTCTTTTTCACGGTCGATCTGTCCCATGTTATAAAGTTTTTCTTCCTTATACGATCTGAAGTTTCCGGCATCAAGCGCATCCCGGATCTCTTCCATCATCGTATTGTAGAAATAAAGATTATGCAGTACACACAGACGCATTCCAAGCATTTCTTTTGCTTTCAGCAGATGGCGGATGTATGCCCTGCTGTATCTGCGGCACGCCGGACACTGGCAGCCTTCCTCGATCGGACGCATATCTTTTTCATATTTCTGGTTAAACAGATTGATCTTTCCCTGATTGGTGTATACATGTCCATGACGGCCATTCCGTGACGGATAAACACAGTCAAAGAAATCAATACCGCGGTCAACGCCTTCTAAAATATTTGCCGGAGTTCCCACTCCCATCAGATAAGTTGGTTTCTTTCTCGGCAGATAAGGAACTGTCTCATCCAAAATATAGTACATTTCCTCATGTGTTTCCCCGACTGCGAGACCTCCGACTGCATAGCCGTCGAGATCGAGCTCCGAGATTCTCTTGGCATGATCGATACGGATATCCGCATAAATCGCACCCTGGTTAATACCGAAGAGCATCTGGTTTTTATTTACGGTATCCTCTAACGAATTGAGGCGGTTCATTTCTTTTTTACAACGCTCCAGCCATCGTGTCGTTCTCGCTACGGATGCCTCCACATAAGGGCGTTCCGCAAGAGCCGGCGCACACTCGTCAAAACCCATGGCGATCGTTGAGCCGAGATTTGACTGGATCTGCATACTCTCTTCCGGTCCCATGAAAATTTTGGCTCCGTCAATATGAGAATGGAAATAAACGCCTTCCTCTTTGATTTTTCTTAAACCGGCAAGGGAAAACACCTGAAATCCACCGGAATCTGTAAGGATCGGGCGGTTCCATGACATGAATTTATGTAATCCGCCCATCTCCTTGATGAGTTTATCTCCTGTTCTCACATGCAGATGGTAAGTGTTCGATAATTCCACCTGACATTTGATCTGTTCTAAATCCTCAGTGGAGACCGCTCCCTTGATTGCTGCCACTGTGCCGACATTCATAAACACAGGGGTCTGGATGTCTCCGTGCACCGTGTGAAATACTCCACGTTTGGCTCTTCCCTCTTCTTTTAATAACTCGTACAATTTTTGTACTCCTTTCCTGTTTCCATTATATTTAGGCGTTTGCGAAACTCATCCTACTCTTCTTTCAATTGTTCAAGATCAACGAAAACACTCTTCCGCTACGTGTCACTCGCAATGGTACTAAAATTCTTTTTTTCATTGTATATGATCACTCTTGAGTCAACATTGTAAACAGTTCGAAATAATTTTCAAATGTTTTTTTGCAGCATAGCGGATCGTCTATTATGATCCCGTCAGTCCGTAAACCAAGCAGCGAAAATGCCATTGCCATGCGGTGGTCTTCATATGTTTTTATCACAGCTGCATGCGGCACTCCCGGATAAATGGTCAAAGCGTCTTCTTCTTCCTCGCACCGGATACCGGCACGCCGCAGTTCTGTCACGATCGCATGGATCCTGTCAGACTCCTGAAGTCTGATGTGGCCAATGTGCGAAATATGCACCGGTGCATCTGCGTATGGCGCCATCGCCGCAAGCGTCATCGTCTGGTCAGAAAAATCGTTCATATCTATATCGATTCCATGAATATTTCCATGTTCCGGGCCTTCCACACAGATCCCTTTTGCGGTATCTGTCACTTTACAGCCGAGCTGCTCCAACACCTTTAAGAATTTTTTATCTCCCTGCGTGTTGTCCATATGCACATTTTCGACTATGGCTTTTCCTCCGGTGATCGCTGCCGCACCATAAAAATAACATGCCGCCGACATATCCGGTTCTACGACATAAGTAGTTTTATGATAAGCTGCCCCCGGCATCACCTCATAATTCTTTCCATCAAACTGCGTCTGCACACCCCAGTTTTCCATCATATTGCGTGTGATCCGGATATAAGAACCATCCGTCTTCTCACTTGTGATCTGAATATGCAGTCCCTGCGGAAGCATCGGCGAAATCAAAAGCATGGCACTCAAAAACTGGGTACTCCTGCTGATGTCAAGCCGGACTGTAAGCTTCTGGTCTTTTCTCTGCCCATTAATTTTCACAGGAAGAAAACCCTCCTGTTCCAGATATATAATCTCTGCCCCCGTATGCTCCAATAAGACAAACAGATCTTTCATCGGTCTTTTTTTCATCTGCCCGGATGCCTGGATCACATAACTGCCATCTGACATTCCAAGCATTGCTGTCAGAAATCTGGCGGCTGTTCCTGCACTTCCAACATCAATCTCTGCTTCTTTTTTCGGAATTGTTCCGCCTTCTCCTTTTACCGTCACACGCCTTTTTTCCTCTTCCACGAGAACATCAAAGCCCAACGCAGTCAGTGAGCTGATAAAATGTCTGGAATCATCTGAAAAAAGCACGCCGTCTAATGTCACTGTCCCATCCGAGAGTGCTGCCATTAAAAGCGCCCGGTTTGTCATGCTCTTAGACCCCGGCACTGTCACGCACCAGTCGATCGGTTTTTCTATTTTTCTCACAGGGTATTGTTCCATTCTTGGAACCTCCTCACAAATTTTTTTACAACTTTTTATATTTTACCATATTCTTATTGTCGCGCAAAGCGAAATCTTTTATAATCATTTTATATTTGGTGATAAAGGAGTACATACCTATGGCAGGATCAACATTTGGAAATATATTTAAAATAACAACCTGGGGGGAATCCCACGGAAAAGGAGTCGGTGTCGTTGTAGATGGATGTCCGGCAGGACTTTCTCTCTGTGAGGAAGATATCCAGAAATTTTTAAATCGCAGAAAACCGGGACAGTCCAAATTCACTACCCCGCGTAAGGAGGATGACTCCGTTGAGATTTTATCCGGTGTATTTGAGGGAAAAACAACCGGAACTCCAATCTCACTTGTTGTATATAATAAAAACCAGCAGTCCAAAGATTACAGTGAAATTGCATCCTATTATCGTCCGGGACATGCTGATTACACCTTTGATATGAAATATGGTTTCAGAGATTACCGCGGTGGTGGCCGTTCCTCCGGCCGTGAAACAATCGGACGTGTGGCAGCCGGAGCGATCGCAGTCAAAATTTTGGATCAGCTTGGCATCAGACTTATGACCTATTCTAAATCCATTGGTCCAATCGCATGCGATCCGCGTCATTTCGATGCCGAAGAGATTCTGAAAAATCCGGTGTACATGCCGGATGCCGATGCCGCAGAAAATGCAATGGCTTATCTGGAAGCCTGCATCGCTGAACAAAATTCTTCCGGTGGTGTCGTGGAGTGTATCATTTCCGGTGTTCCGGCAGGTATCGGCGATCCGGTCTTTGAAAAGCTGAACGCAAACCTCGCCAAAGCCGTCATGTCCATCGGTGCTGTAAAAGGTTTCGAGATTGGAGATGGTTTTGACGTTGCCAAAGCAACCGGCAAGAACAACAACGATGCTTTCCGCATCGGAGCGGATGGTTCTGTTTCCAAAGAAACAAATCACGCCGGTGGTATCTTGGGCGGCATGAGTGATGGTTCCGATATCATTCTCCGCGCCACGATTAAACCGACGCCTTCCATTTCTGCCACCCAGCACACGGTCAATAAATCCGGCGAAGAGATTGACATCAATATCAAAGGCCGCCACGATCCGATCATCGTACCGCGTGCCGTTGTTGTCGTGGAATCTATGGCAGCTATCACGATCGTGGATGCAATGTTTGCAAATATGAGTGCACGCATGGATTCGCTGGAGCGGTTTTATAAATAAACCGGAGTTTAATTGGCGTAGTGTCGCAGATTCTGTGGTGCAATTCCTAGGTTGTGAAGGGCAGATATACGTGTCCTCTCGCAAGTCGTGATTTTATAGGTTTATGAAAAGAAAAACGGTGCAGACGAAATATGATGTTCCTGTTCGCCGGACATTCCGATAAGCCTCTAAAGAGTCTTATCTCCATGGCTCACAAAGGAAATCATATTTGTCTGTACCGTTTTTCTTTCATTTACATTATGGATGACTTGTGAGAGAACGCTTATACATGCCCAATTTACGCTGTGAAGCGCACCACAGAATCTGCCAATTTACGTTACGGAACTCCCGGTTATGGGATGAGTGCCTATAAAAGAGGTAGAATAAGCTGCTTTGACTTCATGAATATTGTTTCTACAATAATCACAATCACATAAATCTTCACTTCTTATTTGATTGTAATATGATTTAGCTTTCTCAACATCCAAAGTGTTTACCTCCTCAAACTTGAATTGAGATTTCACATATTCTTAAAGTGTACCCTTTGTCAAGGACACTATGACTTTTCCTTTTCAGATTTCTATTTTATATTTGTTTGTTGTGTAGAGGCATCAAAGTGATGCCTCTGATTGATTGTTTTTACCTTTTGCTTTAGGGATTATCAGTGGATAAATTCCTGTTGTCAGATATTGATAATATTCAACAGGTGACAACCTTGCTAAGTCCCATTGATAACGTTCTGTATTATAATATTCTGTCCAATCCCTAACTGCGTTTAATATCTCCTCATAGTCGTGGCACTCTGATAGATCTAATTCATCTTTCATATGACCAAAGAATGATTCCTGAGGAGCATTGTCCCAACAG